>JACCDW011680570.1_pt1 | contig 152556 bp, 151 predicted proteins | sample 7449781 | NCBI WGS metagenome assembly JACCDW01 (sample SAMN15323449, study PRJNA562643) | freshwater metagenome | isolation source: river surface water | place: USA:Blue River Watershed | collected 2017-08-18 | reverse complement strand
TTTACTTTTTCAGGAGCAGAAATTACAGCCTTTTCTGTTTGTGCTTGAGCCATTCCACTAGAAATTGCTATAGATAACATTATGGCTGATAGTTTAAATTTTGTTTTCATTGTTTTCTCCATTTTTTTTATTTCCTTAACATATTATTTTTATAAATCAAGTTTAGTTTTATCTAGCTTGAGGTGGTAATGGTGGTGGTCCACCTACTGGAGGTTGCGCTCCATTCGGAATAAAAACTCCGTTATTAGCAGGTATCCCAACATTTTCTTTTGTTATATTTGAGCTAGCAGAAACATCTCCATCTTTATTTTTAATGTAGTAACTAAAAGTTGCTGTCCATTTTAAATCTTCAAATTTATCAGCATCTAATTGAACTTCTCTTATGCTAGTGCCTGAGAAATCCACATTATCTGCTAATTCTCTCAATAGTTCTAAACCTTTTCCTTTAACTATGATTTTACCCATTGATATGCCTAAAGACTCAACTGTTTTATTTCCCAATTGAATATTAGTATCACCCTCATTTGGCTGAATTGGCTTACCAGGAACTTCGTAAATTAATTCATTAGAAGACTCAATTTCATGTTCAATTCCTACAATTTTCATTAATTGTAATTGTGATTGCAAATCAAAACCAAATTTTTTCGCTGTAGGTAAATCATTTACAATCGCAGAATCAGTCTTAACGATATCTTTGGAATCTATTGAAACTTTATTTGGAACTATAGCCATGTTTCCCAAAAGTTTTGCATTTGGATAATCAGAAAGAAACATTCTAGCAGTATTAAAACCAGTTCTTTCAAATAAAGAATCGCAATTAATTCTTGGAAACATACTTACTTTATGTTTATTCAATAAGTCATAAGAACCACCTACTGATTGAGCAGCTGGCATATTATTAGTTTGTTTAATTGCTATTTTAGGGGAAATTAAATCATAATAACAGCTAATAGCTTTTAGATCCCAACCATGAGTTCCAATTTGAACATCACCTACAGTATTGTAAAAAGCATTTAATATTTTAGAAGGATTTCCTGATAATCCAAAAACAACTTCATCTAAAGCCTCTGTTTTAGCTTTAACAGCATCTCTTTCGTATTTCTCTAATGCTTTAGCATAGTTTTCTTCTCTAATTCTTTTCTCTTCTGCCCTTTGACGTTCAAAGTATTCTGCTTTTTCTTTTAAAGTTCTACCTTCAATTAATAAAGATACACCCCAAACTGCTGCAATTATACCAACTAAAGCAACACCAGCAATAATTACTGAATTAGGTATACCAACTAATTTTTCAAATTTATTAGGAACTTCTACAAATTCTGTAATTTGATTTAGGTTTCTTTGAGTTATTGATTTGAAACCTTCAAAAATAGATATTAACTCATTAGAAGTAGTAAATACTTCATATGTATCATTAATCAAAAGTTCTGTCATTCTATCTTTAACTTCTGTTATAGATAAAATAGCATCAAACTGAGGAGCAGGTATTCCACTCTTAATTACAGCCATCCAAAATCTATCTTCACCTACTTCTTCTAAAACAATCCAATCTGGATAAGCTCCGGTAGAATCTCTGGAATCTTGGTTAGCAATTGCTAAAGTTAAAGCCGCTGACGGTGCTTTTCTATCAAGCTTACTAGTAAGACCCAAAGCATAAGTGTCTTCAAATTCTACTAAAACACCAAATCTATTGTCTGTTTTTTCAGCAATTTCTTTTGCTTCAGCTTTAGGATTGGCATCTCCAGGGAGGATTTCCCATTCAATGCCTATTGTCCACTTTTTACCTTGTATCTCTATTACTTGCATGTTTAACCCTTTTATTAGTTTTATTTACATCTTATTTTCTATTGTTAGAATTATTGTTTGCGATGTAAGGTGTTACAGTTATAACAAGATATTGATATGCTGTGTCGTATTTTTGACCGCCACCCATTAATAAATTACTTGGGTGTCCAACACCAGTTTTAATTGTAGAAGCGGTTTTTTGTTTAAATCCACTCAATACTAATGTTTCACCTGAACGCAATACTGCTCTTTGCAACATACTCTTTAATGTTGATGTTGGAAGCTGAATCATGTTTGGATCAGTAGCAGAAGGGAAAGACTTTAATTCTTCTAACTGACTTAAATTCATTGCGTATTCTAACAATACATCTCCAGTAGGTTCAATTTTAGGTGTTACATTTAAGTTAATACCTTCAGAAATCTCATCTGGGTCTAATGATACTGATTGAGCGCCGCTTGTAGCATCTATTGTTGTAGTTCTTTTCTTTAAATAACCAACTTTTCTATTGGTAGCAATAGGAGTTGGCTGACCACTTAATGTTGTTACAGAAAATTGGTTAACAATACTTGCCTCTCCTAATGTTGATAAAGCTCTTACTACAAACTGAGGATTACCCCACATTTGTTTAGCAATACCAATGTTAAAGTTTCCAGCAACAGCATTTGTAGGACCTGTTCCAACCTTGCTGTAAGTTATACCTGTAACTTTACTTGAGTTCGCCCAAGAAACACTAGATAAATCAAGACCAACATCATCACCATCTGATCTATTAACAGCATAGATATCAACATTTAAATAAATTTGTTTTGTTAATTTAGCATTTAAATCATTAATAGCCTTGTCTACTCTCTTATGAACTAATGGAATGTCTTTGATAGTTATAGAGCCAGCAGATTCTAAAACTGCCATTGTTCCACCAGGAGATAATTGTGCCAATATGTAGGCTTTAACTTCATCCCAAGTTGTTATACTAGAGGTTCTTGAGACTTTAGAATTTGATTCTCCACCTGTTGCACCACCTGAACTACCTGAACCACTTGTTGATTTTGTGGTATCACCTTTTAAGTCTACGTTAGAAGACATGTTGGTTGTTCCAGATAAAGCTGCAATGTTGTATGTTTTTGTGTCATATCTGTAAATCTCAATGGCATTACCATTCCATTTCCAAGATAAATTAATTTTAGCACACAACAAATCTAAACCTTGTTCTAAAGAGCCGTTATAAACGAAATCAAACACCATTAATGGGTTTGCTTTCTTAGCAGCGCCACCAGCCTGTCCATTAGCAGTTAAGATTGTTCCAACACCACCTGAAGCATCATAAACATCAGGAGTTAATATAAACTTAATTCCAACACTTCTTTGCATTTCAGATAAAACTTCTGAAACCATAATAGTTCCAGGCATTGTCATTGATATTTTCTTTTTAAAGAAATCTGGTAAAGGTTTTTCTTTTTCTGTTCTTGGTAAAGGAACAGGATCAACCCAATTTTTTGTTGTCTTTCCGAAGTTAGTAGTGCTTGCTTCATCGTTAGAGGCAGCAGCAGCTGATGACTTAACATAAGAACCACTAAAATCTTTTTCTACTACTCCTTGATTTTTTTCCAACTCTTGAGTTGTTTTTATCGCAGCTGTACAACCAGACAATACACCAATAGCTGTTCCTAAGGCTGTTAATGACATCAAAGATTTATTAATTTTTTTCATAATTTTATTCCTTTATTCTTAATTATTAGTTTTTCTTATTGAACTGTGGAAATCCTGATTGTTCAAAAACCCAATTTTCAACAACTAATGTTTTGTTTTGGTAAAATTGGAATGATAATGGAACTTGAACTCTTGAAGATGGGCCATAATCAACTGAAAGTTGTTTAATTGGTCCACTATCAGAATCAAATTCACCAACTAATGTATGTGCTTGTCCAACACCATAGTCTTCACCTGTCCAAACTAATCTATAACCTGCGGTTGTAGCCCATTTTTCAACGTTTTCTTTAAGAGAAGCTGTTGAATCTAAATTCCAAGTTGGAGGAGCTGGTGGAGCTACAGGTGTAGCAACTTCAACTTTCACCGGCTCAACCTTGTCAATATTAGCATTATTAGTATTCTTATCTTCAGCAACTACTTCTTTTACATTATCAGTATTCTGTTCTGAAGAACCAACTGCTACATCTTTAACTATCTTAGGAGTTTCAGCGCCCTCTAGAACGAATAGAGCTTTCTTCTCAGGCTCTTTAGGTTTTACTACAATCGCATTTGATAATGTAATAACTTTTTTATTCCAATCTACTACAGTATTGATATTGTAATTTTCAGAAATAGTAGAAAGTGTATCAACCCAAGATTTTCCACCTTGCCAAGATATGTTCTTCTTAGTATCTAGCTTACTATCTTCAGTATCGCTTTTTTTAACAATCCAACCATTAGGAGTTATTTGTTTCATCACGGTAAGGAGAGGAAGTTCATTAGCAAATCCTTTTAATGGAGTTTGATTGTAAGTATTATTTTTTGGCTCTCCAACTTGAGTCAAAGCCCCTCCAGCAAAGCTATAGAAAGGAGTTATGGCAAACATTATTCCTATTGCTAATTGACTAAGTTGTTGTTTATTTTTTTTGTTCATTTTAAATCCCCTAATGTTTTTTTATTTAAAATATGATAAATCTTTAAATGTTTTTTTTATAACTGTCAAGAAAATTAATATTTTATATTTTTTTTCTTCTCCAATAATGCACAGCATATCTTCTTTTGTCACTAAATAAGGTTGAAAATTTTCTTAAGGCATTTGGAAGAGTGTATCCTTTATAGTCTAATATATAGAAAAAAACTATTGCTGCTATGCTTAAGCCAAAAAGAAATTTGCTAGGATGCAATAAGAATAGAACTAAAAAGATCATTAATCTTCCATCAAATGGACCCACTTTTACTTGTCTTCCACTATTTATCCAAGCTGTATTTTGCATCCAAATTGGGCTAGACATAATTTACTCCTTATTCTTCCTGAGCATCTTTTTTATGCCCCTTAGTTATTTTCTCTACTTCTTTAAACCATTTTTCAGAAATTAAACCATTGTTGTATTTTTCTTCAGCATCTTGTAAAAATGTTCTACCATGTTTTAATAACATTTTCCTAGCTTCATATGTTAAATTATCAACACCTGCTTCTAATAAATGGTCTACTATTTCTTCTGTAAAAACCATGTATTCTCTAATAGCAACTCTTTTTCCATCTGTTGAAGGCAAAAGCATTTGTGCTACAACTAATTTTAATGATGTTAAAATATCTATAGCACGTGAATTTTTTTCTTCAGCATCAAATACATTAACCATTCTTCTCACAGCATCAGCTACACCATTACTATGTAGTGTTCCATAAACTAAGTGACCTGTCATGGAAGCTGTTACGCCCTCACCTATTGTTTCTTTATCTCTCATCTCACCCATTAATATAATAGATGGTTTTCTTCTTAAAGCATTTCTTACACCCAAAGCAAAATCACCTAGATGTCTTCCAATCTCTGTTTGAGCAATACTTGTTGTTGGCTTTGGAACTTCATCATATACATATTCAATTGGAGCCTCATAAGTCAGTATTTTTAAGTTTGCGTCTGGATCTCTCATTCTCCAGTCTAATACTGAAGCCAATAAAGTAGATTTTCCAGAGCCAGTTGCCCCCGCAATAATAATTAGTCCTTGTTTGGGGGAAATATTATTAATAATTTCTTCTGGTAAGTTTAAAGTTTCTAGCAAAGGTGCTCTACTTGTAATTGTTCTAATTGTGATTTGAAAGCCGTTTTGTCCGTCTGTAAATATAGAAGTCATATTCACTCTATATCTCATAACCTTATCTCTTGAAACTCTTATATTCCAAGGCAAATCAACATCTTCTCCACCATTTAATTTTGAAACAGCACCATCACTTTTGTAGATTGCCCCAATGATTTCTGTTAATTCTGATTTTGTTAAACGTCTATCTGTTACACGAATCATTTTTCCATGAATTTCACAAAATATTTGTTCTTCATTTTGGATTGTTATATCTGAAGCACCGTTTTCAGTACACCAAACAATAAATGGTTCAATATCATTTGCTGAAAATCTTGGAGGTTCTTTAGGATATTTTAGCTTAACAACATTATCTGACATTTATTTATTTTAACTTTCCATTTGTTTGATTTGTAACTGGGTATTCAACTTTCCAATCTTTTTGATTTGGATTTAAAGATGAATGGTCAGTAATTCTAAATACTTGATCGTTAATTGCCATTTCTTTTCCACCACCAGTTACACCAAGATTTTGTTTAGCAACTATTGTAGGGGTAATTATTCCTTCTTCTAAAAGAATTTTATATTTAATCATTCCTAAATAATCTCTTTCTAACTTAGAATATGATGATTCAAAAATTCTATTAGCTTGATCTATACCTAATTTCCAACCTTCTTTTATTGCTTCGTCCCAAATCTTTTTCTCTGTTTCATTTTGTGGCAAATAGGCCTTATCTGGAGAATCAAATGTTGGATATGTAAATTTTAAATAACTTCTCCAAGTTGGGTAAACAGACACAAATTTAGCTGGAACTTCAATTTTATATATTTTATCAGATATTCTAATTTCATCGTCAGAATTTTGAGCATAGTTGCTTAAACCTTCAGTTAGAACTGGTGCCAATACACCGTTATCTATAGTTGTTCTTCTGAAATCAAACATTTTATCTAACTCAAGAGATTTAGTTTCTATTTCTTTTCTGATTTGGTTCATTCTAAAAGCTAAACCACTTGAAGCACCTAATGAACTAGCAACTTCTCTTAAAGCACTTGCTCTCATTTCTGAAACATTATCAGAATTTTTCGCCTGAGCAGATGAAATTTTATTACTTAATAAATCTTCCATATTTTGAACAGAATTATTTTTATTATTTGCATTTGGTCTAGGGTATTTTAAACCTTGATAAGATTCCGTAGCTCCATCTTGCTCTGTTGGTACAATTTGTGCTAACACAGCACTACTAACCCCAGACAAAACCAGAGAAGCAATTATTGTTTTTTTTCCAAATTTATTCATGACATCTCCAAATTATTTTATTTATTAGTAATTGTTATTGTTTTATTTTTTTCTGAAACGATAATATTTACTTTTTCAGTTTTCTTTTTCAACTCTTCTAAAGCATCACTTAATGTTATATTTGAAGCTTTAAGTGAAACATTAAAATCTTTTATATTCTTATTGTCAATAAAATCATAACCTAATGCTTGAGCAAACATTTTGTTTAGCTCTTTAAATGAATTATTCTCCCAATCTAAAGCTTTAATTTTTTTGCTCATAGGGCTTTGAACAATATCTTTTATTTCTTCTACTTTTCCTACTTCTTGTTTATCTTGTCTAGTAACTTCTTTAGTTTCTTTATTTTGTTTGGCAATAACTTCATTATATGCCTTAGGTATTGTTCTATCTGAATTTAATCTAGCATCTAAATCGTTATTGTGTTTAACCATTTCAAAAGCCCCAACATGTTCCTGAGACTTAACTTTATTTAATAAATCTAATTGCTCATCTATATTTTTAGATGTTTTAGAAACTCTTTCTGAAAATGGCACACCAACAATAAGAGGTTCTTTATCTACTTGCTCCCTACCAACTTTTTCAACTTGAGTAGGCATTTGAGAACAACCCACTAATGATAAAAAAGATAAAGCAAAGGCTAAGGTTGTTGTTTTTTTCATAATTATTCCTTTTTTGAACCCGTTAATTTACATATGTTGTTTAAGAAAAATTAAATGCTTTGTCAATAAACTGATGAAACTTATGCATTTTTTAAAATAACTATTGATTAAAAAAATATTTTAATTTATATCCTATAATGGAAGAGTAAATATGGAAAATTTATTAAAAGAAGCATTAGATGGTTTTCAATTAATTGAAAGAACAGAAAAAACAAAAGAGGATTATCTCTTACGATCTCAGCAATTATTGAAAAGAGCTAAAAAAGAATTAGGCATAACAGAAAATGAAGAATTGGATGTTAGGCAATTTGTGGTTTGGCTAGTTGAGCAAAAACCAAATATTGCAAGAACAACCTGGAGACAATATAAAAGTGCAGTAGTTTTTTACTTGGAAAGACACCCAGATTTTCAATCTTCTAGTGAGGCTTTAGAATATCTAAAAGAAATAACATCAAAAGGAGCACTTACATCCACAAATAAAACCAGCAGTTTAAAACTAAAGAAAATTTCTTTTGAAGACTGGGAAAAACTAGATTCTTTTCTTACTCAAAAAAATAAAAAATGGCATGAGCAATTAAGAGTTTGGTTAAGAGCATCTATTATTACTGGGTTAAGACCAGTTGAATGGAAAAATGCACTTTTAACTAATCACGAAGGTCAGTCTGCTTTAAAAATCAAAAATGCTAAACATACAAATGGTAGAAGTCATGGAGAGGAACGCACTTTAATACTCAAAAATTTATCAAATGATGATATAGATGCCATCAAGAAACATTTAAATAATGTAAGAACTTTTATTGGCATGGATGAATATGAATATTTTTATAATGGTTGTGCTATTGCATTATATAAAGCCTGTAGAAAATGTTGGCCAAAAAGAAAAAAACACATAACTCTATACTCTACAAGACATCAATTTTCAGCAAATGCCAAATCAAGCGGATTTACTACTTTTGAAGTCGCTGCGATGATGGGACATGCAGTAGATATAACTGCCACCATTCATTATGGAAGAAAAACAGCAGGCAATGAAACTTTAGGTATTATGCCTATTACTGATGAAGTATCTAAAGTAAGAAAAACTAAAGTTGGTGACTTTAAATCAATTGCTAAAGGTGCCATTGATGTACAAACTGGTGGAAAAAATAAGTAATGCTTGAAATAATTGTTATCACTCTTTTAATGGCTACTGTTTTTAATCTTGGATTAAAAAAGATTTACCTACCAACCATTATAGGCTATATAATGACGGGCATTATTATATCTTATGGATTAAACTTCCAATATGAATTAAAAGCTGAAGAAATTGAACATATTGCCGAATTTGGTGTTGTATTTTTAATGTTTACAATAGGTTTAGAATTTTCTTTATCTCATTTGAAAGAAATGAAAAAAGAAGTTTTTATATATGGAAACCTACAAGTATTTTTAACTACAGCAATAGCAGCATTTTTTTGTCATAATTTTTTATCTTATAGCATTAAAACTTCTATAATTATAGGAACAATAATTTCTTTAGCATCTACTGCTATTGTATTAAAATTATTTAATGAGAATGGAGAAACTAATACAATATATGGGAAAAACACTGTAGGTATTTTAATATTTCAAGATTTAGCTGTTATTCCTATATTATTGATGATTAATATTTTTGCCCCAGAAGAAAATACAAGTCTTGGAGCATTATTAAGTCAAACGGCAATAAGTGCCATCTTGCTTTTGGGTATTATGTGGCTAATAAGTAAATATTTATTAACCCCACTTTTTGATGAAGCATTTAGTAGTCAATCACAAGAAATTTTTCTTGGATTTATTTTTCTTATTTTACTTGGAGCATCTTATATAGCTTATTATTTAGGATTTTCTTATTCGCTCGGAGCTTTTATAGCCGGACTATTAATAGCTGAAACTAGATATAAACATCAAGTAGAGGCTGACCTTATACCATTTAGAGAATTATTATTGGGGCTATTCTTTATTACAGTAGGAATGAAACTAGATTTTGTTTCTATATGGAATAACTTTAGTACTATTATGATTATTTTACCTATCATAATGTTGGTAAAATTTTTAATTATAGCAGCTATACTTTGGCATCAAAAATATAAACATGTTATTAAAACAGGTTTAGCATTGTTGGGCTTAGGAGAGTTCTCATTGGTTATTATTGATTTAGCAAAAACCAAGCATTTATTGGATGCTAATACTTCTCAAATGTTAAATGCCACAGTAATTTTATCATTAGTCATAACTCCTTTTATTGTAAATAATTTAAAAAATATCTTAGATTTCATTACTTATTCTATATTGAAAAAAGAAAAACAAATACCTAAAGAACAAATGCTTGGATTAGAAGATCATGTTGTGCTTATTGGATATGGAAGATTAGGTAGCTATTTAGCTAAAGAATTGAAATTAAGCAATATCAATTATTTAATTATTGAAGGCAATCAAAATAAATATGAACTAGCACTAAAGAATAATGAAAGCATCATACTTGGCAATGCCACTCAAACCAATATATTAGAAGCAGTTAATGTTAGAAAAGCAAGAAGTGTTTTTATTTCTGTTGGAAACTCTAGAAAACTTATTAACATTTGTTCTGCTATACGAACTCTAAATGATGCTGTTAAAATTATAGTTAAAGTTAATACACATGAAGAAAGAATACTTTTAGAAAATGAATTTCTTCATGATATTGGTGTAATTGTTGAAACAGAAGAAACTTCAAAAATCATGATAGAGCAGGCAAAAGAAATGCTTGCTACCAACAATTAAAATAAACTTAATTTAGGTTTATTTTGTGTGGTAAAATTTTCAATAATCTGATCTTTTAATCCTGTAATTCTATCATTTTGCTTGAAATGTGCTACTGAGAAAAATAATGTTTTCTTTTCACCAACTAAAATTACTCTTTTCTTTCCTCTAGTAACTGCTGTGTATAAAAGATTAGCATCCCACATAAATGTATGACTTTTAGACATAGGCACAATAACATAAGGATAATCAGAACCTTGGCTTTTATGAATGGTTATAGCGTAGGATAAATTTAAATCTGATATTTCAGAACCACTTAAAGATAACATTCTATCTTCAAAAGCAACATTCACTATTCCATTTTCTTCATCAACTGAATGTATTAAGCCTACGTCACCGTTAAATATATCTAAATCTCTATTGTTTTTATACTGCATAACTCTATCACCCTTAGTGAATCTAACTTTCTGTGTTTTTTCATTAGAAAAATGTGGATTCAATATTTCTCTTAGGGAAGTATTTAAGTTGTGTGTTCCAACCTCAGTTTCTTTTTTTGGAGTTAAAATTTGAATTTCTTCATGCTTTACACCATTACTAATTAATTTTTTTATTATATTAGCAATTTCGTCATGGATATCAGAATTTCCTTCTTTTTCTACAAAAACAAAATCTGATTCTGAGTTAATATCATGTAATTCTGGAACTTTTTTGTTAATAATTGAGTGAGAAGCTACAATGATATTACTGTTTAATGCTTGTCTGTGAGGAACAGACAATCTACCCACAGGAATATGTCCTGAGTCTATAATATCTTTTAATACATTTCCTGCACCAACAGATGGTAGTTGATCTACGTCACCTACAAATATAATTCTTGCTTCTGATGGTATAGCTTTTAAAAAAGCACTCGCAAGCCAAATATCTATCATTGATGATTCATCTACTATAAACACATCACCTTTTAGTTTGTTTTTCTCATTATGGACAAACTGACCCTCTTTGAAACCAAGAAGGCGATGCATTGTAGAACCCTTTCTACCAGTAGATTCTTCAATTCTTTTTGCTGCTCTGCCAGTAGGAGCACTTAATACGGCTTTCATTTGTCTATCATTTTCTGCTTCCACAACAACAGTGCTTTGACCAGAGGTTTCAAAATATTCCAATAAGCTTTTTATTGTGTGAGTTTTACCTGTTCCTGGACCACCAGTTAATACCCCCACTTTATTTCTTAATAAAATTTCGGCAGCATTTAATTGAGAATCATCTAACCCATTTGGATTTTTAGTTAAAAAATCATGTATTTTCTCTCTTGCTTGTTGTTCATTTTCAGCTAATGGAAAATCAAAAATTCTTTTTAATTCTTTAGCTATTTTCGCTTCTGTGTTGTGTATTTTTTTATGTGCCACCCCATCTTCTTCAATAATATTGAAAGTATCCTTATATTTATCTGGAAAAACTTTTATTTTAATTGCTTTTGGAATTAAGAGATCTTTTTCTATTAATTCTTCAATTTTGTTTTTTATTAAATTTTCTTCAATCATTAAAGTTTCATTGACTTTTATAATTAAATCTTTTTTTCCAAAAGCAGTGTGCCCTTTTTCTGAGATTTCTTCTAGTGTGTATAGAATACATTTTTCTATACGCTTTTCATCTAAAGGTGAAATACCAATTGATTGTGCTATTCTATCTGCTGTCTTAAATCCAATATTGGGAACTTCAGTTAAAGCATAAGGATCATTTTTAATAACATAAATAGATTTTTCTTTAAAATGGTTGAAAATTTTAACTCCCGCTACATCACCAACACCATACATTCTCATTGTGGCAACAATTTCATATACTCCACGCCAATCTGACCAAGAAGATTTGATTGTTTCTAATTTTTTAACACTAACACCTTCTACATCTAATAATCTTTCTATTTCGGTATCTAGAATAGAGATAGTTTCTGAACCAAATTTATTGACAATCTTTTTTGCTGTCTTGGGACCTATTCCATAGATTTTGCCTGAACCTAAAAATATTTCTATTGCTTTAGGTTTAGTTGGTATACATTCTTGAATGGCATTTGCTGTAAATTGAACTGAGTCTTCATACTTACCTTTTTCAAAAACCCCCCATACTTCAACCTCTTGTCCCTCAACAACAGATTGAACCATAATTAAAGAATTACCAACTACTGTAAATTTTCTGCTTGCAAAAGTTTTACCTTCAATTTTTACAGCTATATTAGGTTCTCCTTCTGATAAATTTGCCAAAAAGACAAAAAATCCAGAGTCTTCATCAGTATAGATAAACCTAGAGACAATACATTTTATTTTTTGTAACTCTAGTTTTTCTTCTTTTTTCGGATTGTAAATAGTTTTTTGTGAAACATTTTTGAATGTGAAAGCCATAAGATTATTCCAATAATAATGGATATTATACCACTAAAAGCAAATAAAATCAAACATTTAAATCAGATTATTCAAAATAATTCTTATTGTTTTTTTCGTAACAGCTTTTCGTTTTTCTGTCTACAAAAAATTCTTTTTTATACTCATAGGTGTATTCTTTTTGACTTCTATCAAAAATTAAAACCCCCATATACACATCAGTTTCAGAAATATTGAAAAAATCAGGCATATTTTTACAAGTTTTTAAGTTACAATCAAAATGTTGTTGGTTGTAAAATGTATTATCTTTTTTGAATTGGACTAACACTTCGTATGGTGAACTAGAATTACTGCTTGCTATCACTTTAATTTTATTTTTGTATTCTTCTATATTTAAAGAAAGATTACTGAAATTTTTATCTTTTAGATATTTTTCAGTATCTATAATATATTGTGTAATATTTGTGTATTCATTTGATTCATTTTTATTTTTAAATCTAAAACTTATATTTAAAGTTTTTTTATCTAGATTATTCTTAATTAATGGATACTGCTCAAGATATAGAAAAATTCTATAATTATCTGCTACCTCAAATAGAGTTTCTAAATGCATATTTTTTTCAAAAATATTTGGATAGTAAACAATTGATTTCGCATGATCTATAAAAAAAGAACCGACTTTATCTTCATTTAAAAAAATATCCACATATTTTTCTTTAATTTTATTTTTATTAAAACTTAAATGAACGGCATTTAAATGATGTTCTACCTCTTTCTTTAAGCAATTTTTATCATATTGGCTTTCCACAAAGACATCTTCTTTATAAATTACATCAGAATCTTGTGTTAAGAAAAAATATAATATTATGGAAACTACTCCAACAAGCATCATTAATGGTATAAAAATAAATTCTTTTCTCATATTTTAATTAAAAAGAATAATGTACCAATAAAAATAAAAATAATCAAATATTGATTTTATTAATTAAAAATAGATAATTAAAAAAAGACAATATTATGGATAAAATCAAATCAATCAATATAGATATTTATTTAAGCACCCAAAATCAATTTATTAATGCTGGCAAAATACTTTTTAATGAAAATCAACAAAATTGTGGATTTTCCTATAACCAAGATTATATTTTCAATAATTTACCATCCATTAACCCATCCACTTTAAATTATCAAAACAGTGACTACTTTGAGGTAGATTCAAAAATTAATTCTAAATTATTAGATAAAACATTTTGGGAATTAATTCCAAGTGAAGAGGATTGGGGTCATTTAGTTTTATGCAAAAAATTTCCAGAATATGAATATTTCAATAATTTTGAAAAACTATATTTTTTAGAAAAAAGAGTAGTTGGTGGCTTAAATTCTTATCTTAATGAAAAATCAAAGGAAGAAAGTATTATTGGCTTAGATTGGCTTGACCAAGTTAGAGATGAGAGTATTGATTTTTATATGAGAAGAATTGAAAAAATTACTCATATAAAAGCAATCAATCCTTTAAGTAGTTATGGTGGAATACGCCCTAAATGTATGTTTGAAGATGATAATGGAGAATATTGGATAGCAAAATTTAATTTGCCCAATGACCCTTTTGATTTCGCATTAGCAGAGCAAATAGCACTTGATATGGCTAGAGATTTAGGATTAAAGTGTGCAGAAAGTAAAGTTTTAACATTACCATCTGGGGAACATGTTTTTTTGTCTAAAAGATTTGATACCGATGGACAAAGAAAATTTCACAGCTTATCTTTGTATTCTCTACTACCTGAAGAAAAAATAAAAGATAAAAATGCTTCAGTTATTTATAATTTAATAAACAATTATTCTGATTTTGCTAGTCAAGACACATTAGATTTTGTGACTAAAACAATATTAGATGTTGGAATCAATAATACAGATAATCACCTAAAGAATTTTCGTTTAATTTTAAATTCCCAAGATAAATGGCAGTTATCTCCTTTTTATGATATAAATTTCTCTACACTTACAAATCCACATATTTATACACCTATTGATTTAGAATCTTCTGAAACATTTTTAGCTAATCCAAATCTTATAGAATCATTTTCAAAAAAATATAATTTATCTTACGAAACCATAGAGAAACAAATCAATAATATATTTAATATACTTGAAAATTGGGAAACTTATTGTGAACGCTATGAAGTGAGCGAAGAAGATAAAGAGAAAATAGGCAACTCAATAATGTATGGTCTTTATAGAAAAAAACTTATCAAAAATAATCGCTTAAAAACAGAAGTCAACTTGAAAAATATTCCAAAATTGACTCCAAATAATTAATGTCCAGCTCGCTTTAATAATTCATCTACTAATTGAGTATATATATTTGAATCATCATCAGTATATACTCCAGAGTTTTTCATGCTTTCTTTGCGCTGTTCTACTATTTTCTTTGAACCCTCTGGCATATAAGCGGCAAGAATTTTTCTTGCTTTTGAAGGACCCACTTTTTCATATAACCTTGCTCTAATAGCTGCATCTTCTGCTGTTGTGGATAATGCCCACATTTCTATAGCCCCAATATGAGCACTTAATAATTGAGTATATTTCCCTGTATTAGTAATGAACTTAGCCATAAATACACCAGGTTTACCACCTCTTGGACCATGAACTTTTCCTTTGGAAAGATAAAATCTTTCAGCGGGGTCATCCATACCAAAAGTTTCAACTAAATTATTAATATCTTTTTCATTTCCACCATCCATAATGAATATACCTGTAGCAAAAGACTTCATAGTATCATCAAAATCTTCTAGTGACTGTGATGCTAATGTTACATCTAAGTTCCACTTTCTTCCTTCGCGCATATCTACAATAATTTGTTCTCTAACCATAGCTGAACTTGAAGTTCTATGGAATTCGTCAAAACATAATCTTTTGAAGTCTTCTTTTGTATCTTCAATACGCTTTTTGTGATATGCTTTATATTCTTGAACAGGAATCGTTTCTGGTATAACCATGTGAGAGGGGTAGGGCATTTCATTAACTGTTTCTACACCAATTTTAAAATCTTTACCTAAAATATATCTTGCCAACATATACATTACAGCAGTTTGTCTTTGAGCTTGAACTCCACCAGATTTAGCAACTTCATCTAAATCTAAAGAAACAACTCTTGCTTCTCCGATATCAAAAACAGTTGGTCTTCCTAAAATCTTATATTGGTTCAAAGCATCTGTTATAGATCTGTTAAAATATTGAATCAATGTTTCTCCAGTGCTAACAACAACTTTTCCATAAATATCTCTAATTTTATCATCTTGTGCTGAACCAGCAGCATCAGCCAATAAAGGAACAGCATGTCTTTGTGCTAACATAGCTTCGTGTGTTAGACCATTTTTAAAAAGTATATCAACAATTTCCCACCAACTTGTTCTATAATCAATCACGGCTCCTAATTGTTCTAAAGCTTCATCTACTTTTCTATCAACTCCAACATCATATCTCTTGGGCATTCCCTTTTCTGATGTTTTGTTATACATATCTTGAACTACTGCTTGCACTAATCCAGCCATACCTTCTTCAGGCCTTTCTTTATTTGGATCAGTAACCAATAGCAATAAGAAATTATTTAAAAATGCCACTTCTTCCGCAGTTGGATATCTACACCCCAATTGTGTATCAAAAGGATTTACGCAAAACTCTTCTGTCATTCTCATTCTATAATATTGAACTAAATGTCTTTTATCTGAAGGTAAGGCTTCCTTTAGTAGTGATATTAAACCACTTGAAGAAGGACCAATATCAACAATTCCAATTCTTGGCAATCTAGGAATACCTGGGGCTAAACATAAAGCAAGATTGGTGATGTTCATTAAAACAGATTTACCAGAACCAGGTTTAGCAAAAATTAATTGAATCCAAGTTGTTTGTTGTGATGAACCAGGTTGATAAGGCATAAGCTTTGCATCTGGAGAAACTAGTAAAACTGCTCCATTTCTCCAGGCAGATGTTGGTCTAGAAAGTGGAAGCATAAAAGAAACTGCCCCTAATGGTGCTGCCGATGTTGTCGCAACACTTCCTGAAGTTACACCTAAAGTACTTGAAATAACTCCCGCCAAAGGATCTCCAGTTACTTCTGAAACTAGACAAGAACCCCAACTTTGAACTGATTTTGATAAATTTGAAAGATTACTCTCAACTGTTGACTCTGTTCCTTTTCTACCCCAAGTACATAGAGATATTCTAATTTTTACCACGGTTTGATTATAATTATCAGACATTTCTCTTAAAACTTTAACACCAGTATTTAATAGTCTATTGTTTCCTGAAACGAAACCTAATATTGAAGCAAATGTAGCTCTAGAAGCTACCGCAGATAAGCCATCACCCTCAATAAGAAATGATATTCTCCAAGGATACTTTCCACCAATTGAACCAAATAAAGCAGCAAATGGCTGAATTTCTTTTGGCAATAAATCAACATAAGCCGGAGCATAAACTTTATTTCCAATTTGAACTAAATTATCACCCTTAAGGACAGCATCTCTTGGGCAAACTTGCCAACTTAATTTTGGCCACACTATATCCCACTCTTCTGATTTAGGCATTTCTCTACGAATATTAGGAGCTATTTTATCTCCTGGCAAAAATGGTTCCCAATCATTACTTGTAAATTCATCATCTACTGACTGCCTAATATGTCTTGCTGCTGCTCTTACACTTAGTTTTTCAGAAGCAATACCCATTCCGTATAACATTTGCTCAATGTTATCAACAAAAGATAAATGAGCATTTTCTATCAAGCCATTGGCAGCAAATGGATCACTAGCGTTTCCTTGTGGTGCTCTTTGTTGCAATCTTACTTTCTTTTTTTCTTTTGCTTCTAAAGCAATGTCTTGTTTAACTAAAATTGAAGGTTTAGTCCATAACACCAAAAAAGTTTCTTCATAGTTTGCTCTATTTGATATGTACTTTACTCTCTCATCTAAAATTTCTTCAATATCTAAGTTAAGTCTTTTTGCTGTTTCGTATGATGGATTTAAAGCTTGTCTTACAATTGATTCGCTTTTATCTGGATCAATACTAAACCACACTTGAATAGCGTGACCAGATTTCGTCATAAATGGGTCAATGCCCCCAGAAAAAGGTTCAGATATTTTATTGTAAAATGCCTCTGTATTGATTAGTGATTTGTAACCATCTATTCTTATAACTGATAACAATGATCCATCTTTTGCCACTAAAGAATATTCATTTTGTGCTGTTTCTAATTCTGAGTAATCAGCAAGGTTTTGTTTAAGTGCCCCACTTAACCACATAAAAAAAGAATCTAACCCATTAACTAGTCCATTTAACATAAAGAAATACCTTTTCGTTTTTATAATAAATAAAAATAAAACACCCTTTTGTCAAATATTTAGTATTGATTAAATTATTTTTTTATATTAGAAGTAAATAATGGAAAATAATCACACAATGGAAGTAGAAGATTTGGCTAAAATAGATTTCTTTATCCGAACTTCAAATATTAAAAATTCTATTTTAGAAGTAGATTCTCTTATACTAGGAGATGGCAATACATCTTCTTTAGCAAAATTTAAAGATGCGGCCTATAAATTAAATGAAATTGAGAACTTAAAATGTAGTTCAAATGAAAAACAAACTTGGCAAAATTTATTTAATAAGCAAGTAAAATTTTCAGTAGCTAGAGCAAAAGATTTACGTAACAAACAAAAAGAAAATTAATTTATTAAATTCATTGGAACTAATAAGCCCGCATGGGGTGCTAATTCTATTAATTTTTCTATATCATCTTCTTGAACACTTACTGTAACTCCACCATAACCATATGATGCTATTTCAAATCCAGCAGATGCTAACATCATAGCAGATGTCATTGTCATAAATCTATCAGCCGCTTTTAACCAACAAGCACGGGGAGACACTAATGTTTTACTTCTGGTTTGAGGATTTATAGATCTATTTGCCAATCCTATCCAAAAGTTTTCAGCTAAAATACCTAAACTATAGGAAAAGTCAGATAGCTCTCCTAAATATGGTAATTTTATATTTTCATTCAATTTTTGAAACCCATCTGCCACAAATACAGCTTCTATTGTTAAATCAGCAAATCTACTTAAGTATAAAAGTTCTGGCTGGCAAACCCAATTTCTTTCTTTGGTTTTACCACCTTCTCCCATTGCCTCTCCTAAATTTAAAAGTTTACTTAAATCTACATTTAAATCTTCTGAAATATTGAACTTATTTACATTTATTTTGGCAACGAATGGTCTATCTAAACTCATTAAATGATTTATTTTTTTATCTTCTCCTATTGGCAACTCTTCAGAAGATATAAACTTCCAATCACCGTTCCAAAATGGGATAGATGTATCAATGATTGATTTTGCATGAAAATATCTAGGTCTTTTAAGTGTTATGAAGTTTGATTTTTCTTTTGAAATTGACTTTTCGCAAATAACTAAATCTTGGTATGCTCTAGAAAGAGCCTCATCTACATGAATTGAAATATTTCTATCATCCCCCAATATTTCTAATTTTATTTCCGAATACAATTCTTTTTGATTAAAACTTTTTAAATTATAAAATTCAATAGCTAATCTCATTACTTTATTAAATAGCATTGATAATGTTTCACATATGTCTGCTATAGGTGTTTTAGGTGGATATAAACCTAATTCTTTCATTATTTGACCAACATCAGTTCTTAAGTAACTTGAATGTTTTAATTTTGGTTGCTTGACTGCTCCAGTTTTCCATAAGGTTTGTTGGGATAAATTTGTCAACCATTTAACTGAATTTGAAAGATCACCCGTGCCTTTAATTCTAAAAGCTGGACCACCTTCTACAGATGCCCAACCACTACCAGGCATAGGTATACTTTTACCCTCTTCTGAAATTTGAAGGTCAAACATTACACAGCCAAATTTTATATTTGCTGTATCATCAAATAATTTACTAATATTTTTATTTTCCATTTACTTAATAATTAATTTTTCCCAAGTTTCTAATGGTAAGTTTTTAAAAGTATTATTTTTCCAATATTTTGTTTGAATTGGAAATCTAGACCTTAAATTTAATAACTTAAATGGTTTTAGAAATATTTCCCTACGAGAGTATTGCTCTTCTTTTAAGTTAATTAAAGCATTAGCGAAAACAGCAGGGTCAGAAGAACCATTTTGAATATGTTGCTCAACAATTAATGCTCTTTCTGACAAAAAATTTTCTAGCATTCTAGCAACCCTTACGAAATTATGTGTTTCATCATCTTCACCTTTACTTTCTTGTTCTTCTATAGCAATAAAAATTGCTCTAGAAAGATAATTTAATTCTTGCTGTGAAAACTCTGGAAGCCAAATTATTTTACCACCATTTGTGGTTGAAGCTGTATCTAAATGAAAATTTTGATGACATAAAGGGCAAACAGTAACTAGATTATCTGATGAATTATTTGTGTGATCATCATCTAAATGATGTATTTCTTGATGTCTGTTTGATATAAACCCACAATAGTAACATCTGTATTGATCTCTTTTCCAAACATCGCTCCAAACTTGATTATTTTTCCCAGGATTTCCCTTAGAATCTTTAAATTCTTTATCAAATTCTGTGCCATGAGTGGATGACATTTTCCAACTTTTTCTATTAGCGCTTAAGACTAGCTCTCTTTGAAATTCCATATTAAATCCTAAAATAATATTTTTATAAGATTAAACTTAATAAGAAAAAAGTCAAACACTTGGTTTGACTTTTATATATAAGAGACATAATTAATATGAACTGCCGCCACTAGAACCACCAGAGCGAGTAGCACCTTTTCCATTGAGTCCAACAGCTTCTCTACCAGTTTCTAATGTAGATGGGAGTGCCAAGAATAATGCTGCAGCTATTATCATTACAATAGGAACAGCCAATTTAACTTGTCCTTTTGACTCATTGTGTTCTTTTAATTTTAAAATACCTTTGATTCCTAAAATAATACCAAAAATATATGACATAGATACCATTAGGCTTTCCAATCCAGGAAGTTGTCCTAACATTGAGTTAGCTATTGAAGCAACTGTTTGTCCCGTTGCAGCAAAAGCCACTATCGGCATTAATAATGTAAATAATAAAATTTTCTTTTTCATATATTTCCTTAAAAAAAAAGCCTACCAATAAGATAGGCTTTTTATATTTTATTGAATTAATTATCAATACTTCTGATATTACCACCTTCTAAAGTGGTGCCTTTGGAACCGCTTCCAAAAATACCTTGTTTAGCTGTTTGTAAGAAGCTTGGTAATGCCAATAATAGACCAGCAACGATACCTAAAGTTATAGGCTGAGAAAGAGGAACTTGTCCTTTTGACTCATTGTGTTCCTTTAGTTTTAGAATAGCTTTAATTCCAAAACCTACACCAGCTACATAGGCAATCGCTGAAAGAACTTCAGCAACACCAGGCATTTGGCTTTTTACAACACCTGTTACGTTATTAAGACCTTGAGCCATAGCTGGGTCAACAGCCAATAAACTTAATCCAGCTGCTCCCACAGCTACGGATAAATATTTCACTAGATTTTTTTTCATTTTTGTCTCCCTTATAATCTTGGATAATTAAATACTAATAATAAAAATAAAAAAGTCAACACCTTATTATTTTAAAAAGCAAGTGGCATTCCGATACTGTTTGCTAATATTTCTGCTGTTAATTTTGCATTTATAGCAGCAACTCCACCAAAGATATGAGTAAGCCCTCTTCCTAAGGCACCCTCTTTTCCTTGTCCTGCTTGATTTAGTAACAACCAACCTCTTACAAATGCGATATAACCTATTAATCTTATGAACCAAAGAACACCCTCAATTCCTTTTTTGGTCATTTGTCCAACTGAAGCAGTAGATGATACAAACATGTCACCTGGACCTCCACCACCCAATGCCATTGTTTCTTGAACAATTAATAATGCACTTGGCAATGAGAACAAACAAACACCAACCAAAAACATTGTGATTGGCACTTTTGGTGACATTTGAGGATTGCTACCTAATTGAGCAAATTTGAATATTGAAGATAAAACAAAAAATATACCAATTGCATAAGTTGATGCTTGAACTAAATTACTTAAAGCTATTGAAGATGATTTGAAATTTCCAAAAACACCATCTAGAGTTAATGACTGTGCAAAGGAGTCATTTGGCATTAATGCTAATATTATTAAGGCAAGCAATATATTAAATTTGTTTTTATTAATCATGTGATTTTTTTTCTTATAAAATAATGATATGTAAAATAAATTAAAAATCAAGTATAAAAAAAAGTCCCGAAGGACTTTTATTTATTTTGAAATTGTTCTTTTGTCTGTCACAATCTCAAAGGCATCATCATTAATTTTTTTAATTTTTTCGCCTGTTGGTAATGTGTCACCAGCTTCATATGTAGCTAAAGATCCATCACTATTTTTAACCCAAGCTCTTCCACCGTATATAGAATGAACTTCAATCTTAGGCATATTTACCTTAACAACCTCTTTACCTTTTTTTGCAGTTACAGTTGTAGCAGTTGTAGATGGTTCAGACTTGTCTACTAATAATGAATCATCTTTTGTTTCTGCTTTTTCTACAGCTTTAGACTTCACTTCCTTTTTGTCAGCCTTTTCTTTTTTGTCAGCCTTTTCTTTTTTGTCAGTTTTAACTGCTTCTTTTTTCTTACTGTATTTTTGCTTCACAACAGGCTTTTCTTCTTCTGTAGCTGTTACTTCTTCAGATTTTTTTTCTTCTGCTTGTTTGGCACTTTTCATTTTAATTGCTTCTAGTTTTGATTTTCCAGCAGGAACAACTGCACCGCTTTCTAACTTAACAAGTCTTTCTTCAACTTTTTTGTTGATATCTTTTTGTTCAGTTACAGCAGATTCAATTGCTCCAACTCTTGTAGAAACATCAGTTAATTCAGTTTTAAATTCAGCAGTTTGACGATCAAACATAGATTTTAATTCTTCTGCCAACATAATTGAAGCACTAGATTCTGAACCTGGAGCAGCAGGTTTACCACCAATTGCTTTTAAGTTATCCAATTTAATTGCTGGTAAGCTTGGAACACCTGGAACCGCTGGGGCATTTGATGGTTGAGCCACTGGAGGAACAACTGGAGCTTCTACTTTAACTTCTGGAACAGTAGGTACCACTGGAGCCACTGGAGGAACGACTGGAGCTTCTACTTTAACTTCTGGAACAGCAGGAGCCACTGGAGGAACAACTGGAGCTTCTACTTTAACTTCTGGCACAGCAGGAGTTCCTGGTAATGCTGGAGCACCTGGAACAACTGGAGCATTTTGATTTGGTAATTGAGGGGCATTCATATCCACTGGTGGAGTTTGAGCATTAGGCTGAGCCGCTGGAGCAGCAACTTGTGCTGGTGGTTGTTGCTGAGCTGGTTGTCCACCATCTAACATACCACCTTTTATTACCACAATATATGCTATAGCTCCTACAGCAGCAATACCCGCAGCAATAAATAACATTAGATTACTTTTGCCACCACCTGATGTAGCAACTGGTTTTTTGTTAGAAACTTCCTCTTCTATTCCAGTTACCTGGCTATCAAAGTTAGCGAAGGTTTGATCTAACATATCTTCTGTATTTTGTGTATTTTTTGTAGACATTTTTTTTCCCTCTTATTTAAATTTAATTTAATAACCTTTAACAATATATAAATGATTGTCAAGATTTGTCTTCTTACTTAACATAAAAATCTTCCATTAGTAAAACACCAATTGCTGAGCCAGCATTAACTGTTATAGTTGGCTTTACACTTTGCACTTGGCTTCTAGTTTGGTTAGCTAATTCTTTACCAACACTACCTATTGCTTGTTGAGTAACTTGCTTATCACTTAACTGACCTGTTTTAGTTAAAACTGAACCGTCAGCATTTTGAGTTGTAGTTGTATTTTGTGAAGCTAAAGCATCAGCATATCCACCCAAGAAAGCAGCACCTAGCAATACTCCATATTTTAAGAAATAATGTCTATCAACATCTGTAGCCAATCCTGTTCTGCTAGAGTTAGGATCTATTGCTATAGCACTTACAGATAAACTTTTTTCTTTACTTGGAACTGAAGCAGTTTTAAATTCAACCACCACTTTCTCGCCTGAAGTAACCATTTTTCCAATCAACCTAGTACCTTTTAATTTTCCCGATACAATTTTAGCTAAAACAGGACTTGGTTCATCTGAGTTAATAGCTGTCTCTAATACAGCATTATATATAGTTCCAGCCTTATCCAATAACTGATTAGCTGGTTGCTCATTTATAGTAGCTTGAGATGATTGAGCAGTCATTTGATTTTGCTGTGCTAACTTGGAAGCATCTATACCTCCGAAAGTTGTTTCAGCATTGGAACTTTTTATTTGATTGGCACCAGAAAGTAAAGCTATTAAAACTCTATCTTCTTCTGAACCGAATTTTTTCTTTTGTGGTTTCTCTACATACTTATAAACAACTTGTGGTTGCGGTGCAGGATTCACTTGCACTTGAGGTGGCAATACAGGAGCTTGTTGCGCTACTTGCTGTTGGTTATTTTCTTGTTTAACTTCAGCAGATTTTTCTTCCACCTTCTTCTCTGTTTCTTCTTTTTGAGATTCTGCCTTGATTTGTTTATCTAAATCGTCAATAGGAGAATTTGAATTAAAAGCACCTTTATTAACTGGGGTAGCAACGAATGTTTTTTCTTGTTCCAATGCCTTTTCTGCTTCTAGTTTATTGCTTTGCTCTACTTTTTCATTATAAAGTGCTGAATTAGAAGCACCTGTTGCTGTCTTAACATTGGGTGCTTCTACTACTGCGGCTGAACCACCAGATATTTCTTGTTTTCCATTATTTCTTGTTGCCATATAAGCACCAGCAAAAGCAATTAATACACCAAGCCCAATTCCAAACATAATAATGTTTCTTTGTTTAGGATTGTTTTTCAATGTTTCTATTTTACTCATGTTTTTCTCCATTATCTTTTAAATTATTAATATCCAGAAATTGTAAATTCGCCAAATCTTCCGTCTGCTACCTTAAACAACACTACTGGAACTGGAACCATTTTATAAGCATAGGTTCCATCTGGACTAGATGTTACATTATCAAAAGCTGGTGACATAATTTTATATCTAGTTCTCACATACATAGAACCATCTTTTGTTAGCCAAGCTTGGGCTGCAGAAGTTGAAACCTTTAATTCTTTAGCACCAGTAGGGGCGACTCCTTGGAGCACTGATAAGAGTGCTGTATCTATTGAAGATGGAAGCCCTATAGTTGAAAAGTTTGAATTTGGTCCTTTTGCTTGAACTCTAATTTCTGTTGTTACATCAACCTCTTTCTGTGCTGATATAAACTCAATATTTAGTGGGGTTGGCAAACCTTTTAATATTAACACTAAGTTTCCAGACACAAAGGCTCCTTTAGGGGTAACAGAAAGAACATATCCGTTAGGAGCAGGATTGTCTAATCGTTTAACTGCAAAATCATCAGTTGATAAGCCATCATAATTTAAAATTGGCCAAGGTTGACCAGACATATCTGTAATTATAATAGTTGATGTTCTATTTTTAAATAGCCTTACAACTGGAGAAACTGATCCGGGTGAAACATGAGCAACTACCATTCCGTTATTAGATTTAGGAGTAGCAACAGGTCCTTCATTTAAAACCTTGCCTTTTTTATATAACTCTCTATTTAATTCTCTAATTCTTTCGTTTGGTGTGTTGATAAATGTTAAAACAGAATCAACCTCATTTTGTTCGCCAGAAGAACTTCTTGTAACAGTTTCTTGTATTGGTGGAAGACCAGCAGGAGGAACACTAGGAATTGCTTGTTGATTAACTTGAACATTCCCATTCATATTATTGATACCTTCATTATAGTTTATAGCTACATTACCTTTGTTTCCAGAATCAGATCCAAAAGGATTAGTTGCTTGTGCTAGAACTATACCCGAAACCCCTAAAAAACAAGAAGACAATCCAATTTTTATTGCTAACTTTTTGAAAAGTTCTTTTTTATTGTCTTTTTTCATTTTTGCTCCTATTTTAATTTTCTAAATAAAACTTATTGAATATAAAACATAAAGTCAAATAAAACTAAAATTTTATTGTCCTACTGTTTTAGTTACTACTCTTTTAATTCCTAAACCTTCTGGGCTCTTAATTACACTAACTCTGCTTAATCTCACATAAAAATCTACTCTACTTTTTTGTGAACTTGCCCCTACATATGTTACATTCAAAGGTATTTTTGCTTCCCAAGTACAAGAATTATCTTCAGGATCTAAAAATGGTTCCTTTGTGAACTCTGCAATTCCTAATATTTCATTTGTTACAATCCACTTATTTTCTAATAAGGCATTTAAGCTACCTGAATTTTTAAATGATGTAAGATATTCATTCCAACCGTCTGGTGTGAAGTATTGAGTAAAATCTTGGAACTGATCAGAATAGTTTATGTAATCATATCTAAATAGTTTATTTGTAGCAGTTGTTATAAATCTTTTGACTTCTGCTTCAGATTTAGATTTACAATCTCTTATTGGTAAAAGATTAATATAGGTACCATCTTCATTAATTGGCACATATTGAGCTGGAACTTTTTGATTTGTGAAGAACATGAACACCATTACACTTGAAATCATAGTTATAATGGATGTGAAAAAAACCAAAGAGGCATTTCTATACATCATATAAAAAAATTTATTTCTTAAAGCAACGACAATTGAAGATTTAGAAGAATATCCTTGTCCTTTTTTTGCCTGCTCTCTATTACTAGCACTTAATTTAACTTTTTCTTTTTCCATATATCCTCTTACATTGGGGTCATTATATATTCATGAATTGCCAAACTTTTTGGATTGACATAAGAAGGAACTTTTCTGATTAAAATTTCCAACATATATTTTTCTCTTATTGGTTCTTTTCCACCAAAATAGTTTACCAACACTGGAGTTTTAAATCTCCAATATTCTTCATCTCTAAACATACCACTATTAATTAAAATAGGTTCTTTAAGTGGCAAAATTGATATTTCTAATTTCTTGGAAACTACTGTGTCTCTAATTTTTGCAATCTCTAAAGCTCTTAAATAACCCGCATATCCTTCTTCTGTAAAATAAAGAGATGCTTTTTTAACTTGTTTGTCGAAATTTAAAAATCCGAATGAATAAGTCTCTCCTATAGCCTCTTTAATCCAAGCAGTAACATTTTTAATTGTATTGTGGGCAGAAGGTAAAGTTACTCTTACTAATTTCACTGTTGATTCATCTAACTTTCCATCTTTACGAACTACACTATATAAATCAGCAGGGGGTGTTTCATTTTTTCTAAATAAAGATGTGAAATTTAATAGGGCGCTTATTAGTAAAGCAAAAATAGAAATACCAAAAAACATCCAATATTTTGATGAAACAGGCTCCTTACCCATTCTTTCTGTTAGGGCATCATCTGGTGTTTTATCTAGAAAATCCAACAATCCTTTCATTTCAGTTCCTTAATGTTTCTAAAAATATTACCCTGCCAGAAGGGGTTGAAGCATAAAATTCTGGCTCTGGCTTCATGAAAGCTACACCAATAGATAAAACCATAAAAACAATTGAAATTAAATTAAACAAAACAGTTGCGAATAATAATCTTCTAGTCCAAACCTTAGATATTTCTGTTCTTTTAAAAGCCATCAAATTAAAATCTTCAGGCTCTGGAACAATATTAAATTCTTTTGGTAAATTTTCTATCTTTTCTTTTTCTTTTGGTGATAGCATATTTTTCCTTTATTTTAGATATTCCAAATAAGAAGATAGCGATTTTTCTGTCTGTTCATGCATTAACATTAATGATTTTAAATATTCATCTTTTTCTGCTAATTTTTCTAAATATTCATATAATGACTGATTAGCAGCTTCTAATATAATAATTAAATTATCAGCTACATCATCTGTTTTTCTACTAGAAAAATGATTTCTCTTTTGTAGCAATGGCTTTCTATTTTGTATTTCTATAGTTTTTATTTTTTCTGCTTTTGTTGCCAACTCTAAGGCAATTTTCTTTTCTGCTTTACTTACTTCAAAAAAGTTAAAAGCTACCAAATCAACACCTAATTGGGCAGCCTTAGCTAAATTTATACCTTTAACAATCTTATTTAAATAGAGTTTACCATCTTGTTTTAATGTGGCTAACTCTAGCAATTTTACTATATTAATAGCTGAATTTAATAAAGAAGAATCTAACTCTGACTCCTCCGCAATATCAGCAATAGACATAGGCTTTTTTTTGTTTATTAGTATATCTAACACTAAAGCAATATTTTCTTCTAACATTATATTTTCCCTTTTCTTCTATTTCTATACAATTTTAGATAATATTGTCAATATGCTAGAAAATTCTATAGTTATGTGTTTTTATTTTTAATTAGCTGATTAATTGTATTTATCAGTTCTTGTTCATTATAAGGCTTACCTAAAAAAGCATTTGCTCCAAGCTCAAAAGCTAAGTTTTGATGTTTTTCTGCTGTTCTAGACGTTATCATCGTAATTGGAATGTTATTGAATTTTTCAATAGATCTTATATGTTTGACTAATTCAAATCCATCCATTTTAGGCATTTCTATATCTGACAATATTATATCAGGTGTTGTATCTTGCAATTGTTCTATAGCATCTTCTCCGTCTGTAGCTAATATAACTTGAAAATTGTTTCTTTCTAACATTTTAGAGGATGCTTTTCTTACTGTTAAAGAATCATCAACTACCAATATTTTAATTTTTTCATCGTTTTGATCGTTAGATGTAAAATTTGTTAATATATTTTTTTTATAATGTTCTAGTATTTGTATGGGATTTATAACTAATGCCTGTCTACCATCCCCTAATATTGTACCTCCCAATACACCAAAAAATTTACCATAAATAAAACCCATTGGTTTTACTATTATTTCAGAATCTCCAATTATTTTATCAAATCCTACAGCCATTTTTTTATCAGCATATTTAATCAACAAAAAAGCATTGTGAGTATGAACTTTAGGGATTTTTTTAAAACTTTCTAAACCAAGTAAATGCCCACCATAATAAAAGTCACACTTTGAACCATTAATATTAATCTTTTTATTTTTATATGCATCTATTGCCTCTTCTTGCTTTAAAGAGCCTATACTTTCTATTAAAAGATTAGGTATAGCAAATAATTTGCCCGCTACAGAACCCAATATTGTTTGACTAGTTGCAACATCTACAGGCAATTTTAACTTAAAAGTTGTTCCTATATTTTCTTCTGTTTGTATTTCTATTGTTCCACCAACTGATAAAATTTCACTTTTAACAACATCCATTCCAACTCCCCTGCCAGCAACTTGGGAAACATTTTCTGCTGTTGAAAATCCAGAGTGGAAAATCAAATTTATAATCTCTTCTTTTGAATACTCTAGAGAAGAATCAATCAGATTTTTTTTAATTCCTATTTCTCTTACTTTTTTTAGGTTTATACCAGCTCCGTCATCAGATATTTTAATTATAGTTAAATTTCCTTCAACTTTAATTTCTAATGTTATTTTCCCTGTTGATTCTTTTTTTAGAGTTGTCCTAACATCTGGGCTTTCTATTCCGTGAGCTATAGAGTTTCTTAAAATATGTTCAATAGGACTGATAATTTTATCTAGCAATAACTTATCAATTTCTAATTTTTCACCTATTATTTGTAAATTTACTTTTTTATTTAATTCTTTTGCTGTATTTCTAACTACTTTATAAAATCTTTCTGAGAACTTATCAACACTTACCAATCTAATTTGCATCAAATCATTAAGTAAGTTATTTGTTGAAATTGACTGTTCGTTAACGGAGTTTCCTTGTATTTTTATGTTTTCTTCTAAAGCCCCAATAGAACCTTCTATATCTGACAAAACTTCATTTATTAATCTTGTCAACTCTTGCAAACGAGTAAATCTATCAAACTCTAAAGGATCAAAATCATTTTCAATTTTTTCCTTTATATCCATAGTTGATTGAATTTGAGTCTCTGCTTGTAGTTCAACTTCTTTTACCATTCTATATAACTTTAAGGAAGCTTCCTTTAGTTCAAATAATGATTTTTTATTATTTAAGATACTATCTTCTAAAGAATTTCTTAACAACCTAATAGAACTGGCATTATTAATGGTGTTTTCTATTATTCTATATGGTATTTTTATAAATTGTTTTATTTCTTTTCTTTGTTCAAATATTTCTTTTTTAATTTCATTTGAATTAAAATTTTCTGGCATTTCAGACACATCTATTTTTTCGTCTTTTTCGGTTTCTACTATTGTTGTAGAATCTAACCAATCAATTTCAATTTGATTTAATTCTTTAGTTGGATTTTGAATTAGGAACTTTATTTTTTCTAGTTCTTCTTCAAAATAACTTTTAAATAATTTAATATCTATATTGTTTTCAATAATATATTCTAAAATTGTCTCTATCTTATGGCTTATATTTCCTGCCTTATTTAACCCAGACATTCTAACACAACCTTTTAATGTATGAATGTATCTTTTAAATTCAGTTATTTCTTCTGGTTGTAAATTTTCACTTTCAATTTTTTCTATAATAATTTGACTATTATCCAACATCTCTTCTGATTCCAACTTGGATATCTCAAATATTTCTTCATCAAATTCATCTTCAGTAGTTGATACTTTTTCTTCTATTAAATTAACAATGTTAATATTCTCTGATACAATTCCAGATAATGAATTATTCTTAGATTTTTCTTTAAAAACTAAAGATAAATCTTCCTGAATAGCACTTTTAAAAATATCTTCTGTCATAAAGCCTTAAAAAATTTACATCTTTTTAATTAAATCAACTAAAACTTTAATGTCGTTTCTATTTACTTCTAATGCTTTAACAAACATTTTTTCTTTTTGTTCTTGATTAGCTTTAAAATTTTCAAAATTCTCTTCTAAATTAGATAGTTTTTGAACTAAATCTTGATTTTCTTGTTGTGAATTTTCTAATTTTTCTAAAACTGTTTTTAATAAAGAATTTTTTTCTTCTAAAATTGCATTCATTTCTTCTAACAACTCCATCTTCATTTGGGCAAGTTTTTCCATATCAATTTCCTCTTCTAAAATATTTTCTTCAATTTCATTAATTTTTTCAAATTCCAAGATTTCTTTTTCTAAATCAACAAGAATTTCTTTGAGGCTTTCATAAAAAGCAACATGGTCTGATGCCTCTGCTGATTTAAAAACCTCTAAATTATCTACTACATGTCTTAATTTATTTAAGGACGCTTGAGACAAACCAATGTTTAAATTGTTTGCTGTCACAGCAACAGATTCTATATGGTTTGCAAGTTTAGTTATTTTTGATAAACCAACTAAAGCTGATACATACCCCAAATCTTTAGCCATTATGACAAAATTATCACCCAATAGGATAGGCTCTTCAAAAGACATATTAACTACTTCTTTTAACGAATTAATTAATTCTTCACTCTTCTTGTTAAAATCCAAAAATTCTTGTGAACTTATTTCAACACTATCTATTACAATAAATTCATGTTCTGAACTTGAAGTATTTTCTGTCGAAATTATTTCAGTTTCTTCTTGTGTTATTGTTGGTTCATCAAAAATAATATTTTCATCTAATGAAACTTTGTCTGAACTATTATTTGTTGTAACAGTTTCTTCAACAATTGATTCTTTGATAGAATTTTCATACTCAACAATATTATTTGATAATTCAAATGAATTTTGTAACGAATTATTAAGTGGAAGCAATTTATTTTTAATATGAACAATATCTAAATTAACTAAATTATTAATTTGTAAATCACCCACCCATTCTTGGAATTTTTCTTTAATTTCAATGGTCATATCTAACAAATCTTGATTAAAAGTTAATTCGTCAGACAAACATCTATTTAAAGTTTGCTCAATCATCCAAGCAACCTCTCCCATATATTTCAAACCAACCATTCTTCCACTACCCTTTAAAGTGTGAAAATATCTTCTTATGTTTGTTAAAGCATCTTTATTGCTAATATCATTATTTAAAACAACAAATTCTTTTTCTAAATTTTCAAATACTTCTTGTGCTTCAAGTAAAAAAATCTCAGCTAATTCTGGGTCATTTGTTGAGTCACTCACCCAAGAAATTTGATATTCTTCTTCATTTGAATTAATTTCATTAATAAAGCTATTTTCTTCTGCTACTTCATCTTTTTCTGTTGAGTCAACAGAAACAATTTCAACATTATTTACATTATTGCTTATTAGGTCTTGTTCTTTAAACGAGCTTTCAAGGTCAACTTCTTTTGTTATGTTTTCAATAACTTCTTCTGTGTTTTCAATAATAGACTCTTTTTTCTTTTTATTTTTTAACGCAAATCTTGTTGTTTCTAACTCTTTCAAAAGCGGCCAATCACCATCAGATAAGCTAGTTATAATTTTATCTTCTTTATCTGAAATATTCATTTGACTTTCTCCACTAAAATTGATTTCAGTTGATTCATCTTCCTTGTTAAGATTTTCAAAATTATCTTCAATATTTGATTCTACTAAGAAAGCATTTTCAATTTTTTCATTTTCATCTATAAATTTTGTTTTATGAAACTTAGCAACAATATTTTCGTAAATTTCATCTCCCTCTAAAATATTGCCTTCTGAATAAGCCTTTACTAGTAGAGAGATTCCACCTAGAAACTCAACACTTTGTTGTAAATCTACCATGTTCACATCAAATGAATTTTTTTCTATAATTTCACTCCAAGGAGTTATTATGAAATCTATTATTTTTAAGGCTTCTTGTTTTTCTATTGATAAAAATATACCTTTAATATCCCATAAAACCTTAGGTAAAGTTACAATTTCTTCAATATTTTCACCATTATTTTTTAAAAAATAATCTAGAGAATCTTCAATATTTTTTAATTTTTTATTATACTCTTCAAATACTTTTGCCAAGCCATTATCATTGAATATTTGTGGAATTGCCAAATTTTCATCTTGAGGATTTAATGACTGAAGCCTTTCAATTTGAAGTTCAACCTGTTCTTTAAATTTTGTGGAGTTACGTGGGTCTACTGTTTCGTTGATATGGTTATTTATTCCATGTTCTAAAAGAATAATACCCAAAGAAAACTCTTGCTTAAAACTAGAGTTGTCATAATTTGAATTGTTCCTTTCAGAGAAGGATTTAATTTCATTAGCCAAATTTTTAATTACTTCGTAATCAACTAAATATTTTGTTAAATCTGACAATTGACTTTCAATTTGAACAAACATCTTATTATTATTTTCTACATCATTTATTGCTTGTTCAGATAAATATTTAATATTTGAATATATGCTTTTAATTTCTTCGCTCAATAAATTATCAGTATCATTAAATTCAATGAAAGCACTAGCTTCATTAATTTGATTTAAATAATAATTGATATCAAAAAATTCTTCTGTATTCTTGAAAATTGGCATATTTGTTAATTCATTATTGCTTTCAATAATTTTCATTTCAAATAGTAAATCTTGAATGTAGTTATCTCTTATTAAGAAAGAAGCAGTTTTATCGCCATTAGAAGAGTGTTCTAAAAATAGACTGAAATTTTCTACTACTTCAATCATATTTTGCAATACATTTATAATGTGCTTGTTATGTTCCTTGGAATATTCACTTATATTGCTGTTAAACTTAGGAGATAAGCAACAAACATACAATTTTGACAATCCAAAAAATATATAATTATTTTTATTAATTTTTATTTTTTGTAAAAAATCTAATTCATCAAAAATTTTTTGACATAAGTTGTGTATATTATTAATTTCACTTTGGTATTCAAATGAACCACCTTTTATTTTTTCGCTAAACTCTGAAATTAGTGTTTTCAAGTTTTCATTGCTTTCGCTTAATTTATTTTTTAAATATTTTTTTATATTTTCATTTAGAAAAATACCAAATCTTAAATCTTTTTGAATTGCCTGGTTAAAGGTTTCTTTTAATTGAAGCTTAGGAAAAAATAAATCTTTAATAGATACCTTTTCTTCTATTAACTCAGCGAGTGTTTTATAATCATTAAACAATTTGGTTGGTTGATCAAATCCAGAATCTATAATTTTATTGAGATATATTCTTGTTTTTTCTGTAATCTCTTTAGTTTTATTTAAAATTTCTAAACTACTATCCAATGTGGACTTACCTGATTTAACATAAATCAAACTTTCTTCACACAGATGAAATATTTTTGCAATTCCCCTTAGCCCAATAATGTCTAAGGTTTTAGAGAGTTTATTTAAAAAATCTATAGATTCATAATCATCTGGTTGTTTTTTTTCATTTCCGATGATTTGTATGTTTTTTCCAATATTTTCAATACATTTCTGAAGGTACTCTTCTAAATGTGGTTTTACAACCCTAAGCGAGCCTAAATTAAAATTTGTTTCCATATGATTCCACTAATATCTTATATAAGAATTAGTCTCTAAAATCTTCTTTGTCAATACTTTTACTTATCAACAACGAAAGATTGCACTGATGCGGTTAACTCTGAAGATATATTATCAACTTCTGATATTGCTTTACTTGTATTTCTAGCAGAAGACTTTGTTTCTTCTGTTATGTTTAAAATACTCTTCATATTTTGAGATATCAATTTAGCGATTTGGGCATTACTTCTTACATCTTCGGCTACTAACTTAATAGTGCTTTCTAATAAATTAGATAATTTAGCAATATCATTTAAAGACTTTTCTACACTTGCAGAAAGCTCAACTCCATTGTTTACATCTTGTGTTGTTGTCTCTACAGAATTTGCTACAGATTGTATATCAGTTTGTATAGTAGATATTAAAGCAGCTACTTTTCTAGTTGCATCACCAGCTTTATCTGCCAATTCATGTATAGCATTAGCTACAATTTTAAATCCATTTCCTGCTTCTCCAGCCTTAGATGCTTGAACGGAAGCATTTAAGGCTAGAATATTTGTCTCTTCAGTAATATCAGTCAATAAGTTAATAACCTCATAAATTTGTTTAGATGAGTCAGATACTTTTTTCATTAAGTTTGAGGTTTCTTCCATATTCCTATCTATCAATAACATTGAATTCATAGAATTCTTAACATTTGACATACCGAAATTAGAAGCTTCTGTTGATTTTTCTGCCATTTCCAGAATATTCTTTGTTTTTTCTGAAATTGTTTCTATAGCAGTTGTCATTGCTGTTATAGAGCTATTCACTTCTGAAATTGAATTTCCTTGATGCTCAGTAGAAAAAAGCAATCCCTCAGCTACTTGATTAATTTGTTTAGTTTTTTCTTTAATTAACAAAGAAGAATTTTGGATTTTTTTAACAACTATTGCTAAAGAATCAATTGTTGAATTGATAGATTCAGCAATATTAGCAGTAACACCATCATTTATGGTTGTTTTCTGTGTTAAATCACCATTTTGTAAATGACTCATTTCATTAAGTAACTTTAAAATTGCTGCTTTATTTTTATTTGCTTCCTCTATTAGCTCTTCTTCTTTTCTTTTTGTTTCTTTTACATAGAACAATATTAACAGTAGTAATGAAGATATAATTAATAACCAACTTACATAATAGATTAAATAATAATTTTCAATCTCGGGGTTTATGTATTCAGATTCAAAAATTTTCTCTATTTCTTTTGTTACAATATTTATTTCATTAAAAAGTAAGCCACTAGAATCTTTGATATTTTTAAATTTTTCTAAAATTTCTGTTTCTCTATTTGTTAAATCAAATAATGGCATTAAAGAATTCCATTTTGTTGCCATTTGATTATAATTTGTAATTGTTTCAGGAAATATTGGTTTTACTTCTTTATTTTTATTGCCCTCAGCTATTTCAATTAATAAGTTTTTAATTTCTTCTCTTTTTTCATTTATAAAATTAAAGTTACTTTCATTTTCTATCTTTATTAAAAAAGCCTTCATTTCATTTAAATTTTTAGATAATGAACTGAAATTTTCTAGCTCTTGATTGTTAGCCTTGGCATTCTTGTATAATTCAAACATTAGATTGGCATCTTTTGTTATTTCATCAATATTTTGAAGGGCAGAATCTTTGTTTTTTATTATTAAAACTTTATTTTGCTCTAGTTCAGAAATTAAAGCGATTGAATTTTTTATTTTAATTAATCCATCGTTTAATTTTTCATATTTATTGGTTAAATCTTGATTTTTAATTTTAGGTAAATTTATTTTTATTTTTTGGTTTAAATTATCAATTTCTTTCCAAGAGTTAAAGATTTGAGTTGACTGATAACTGTTTAAACCTACTTCTATATTTTTTAATTCATAATTAACTTTTAGTAAATATTTTTCTGTTTCTCTATCGATTTGTTTAGTCTCTTCTTCTAGATGACTCATAAATGCAGTTCCACAAACCCCCAATATCAATAAAGAACCTAAAGATATTGCTTTATATTTAAATGGTATTAGTGGATTATTTTTAGTAATTATTTCATCTTTTTTTAATAGACTATCAATTTCCTCATCTCTTATGTCTTTTGAGTAATCTTCATCATCTAATAGATTTTCATCTTTTTTATATATTTCTAAAAGCTCTTCTTCTTCTAATTCTTTAATTCTTGGATTTGTTGCTGCTACTTCCAAATTAGTATTTAGATTTAAACCATCAGCATCAGGTTGCTCTAACTTTTCTGATTTTTCGTTTCTTTTAAAATCATGTTCAGAAAAAGAAGTATTGTCTTCAAAGCCTAAACCATCTTTTACTGTAGATAATGTCAACTCAGAAGAATCTTCTTTTTTATTATTTTTCTTAAACAATTTTTTAAATACCATAAAATCTTTCCTTAAAACGGATTTGCATCCTTTAGAAACTTAATGCAATTTTCTACATCTAACATAAAGAAAACTTCTTTTTTTATATCATCTACAAAAATTTTACTTATGCAATTAATTTCGTTTATTTTTTCTAAAATAACTCTAGAACTATTTGAAACAACCAACTCTTGATCCATTTTTTTTATATTTATTAATTCATTTATAAGTTTTTTGTTATCATATATATTATTTAAATCTTTTAAATTAATCAACTTTAAAGACTCTAAGAGTATTCCATAGTTTTCTTCGTTACTTTTTAAGTAAACTATATTAAATGTATCTTTTAACTTTATATTTTCATAATCAAATTTTCCTTCCAAAATAAAAGGAAGAACCTTATTTAAATTAAAGATAGTGTAAATATTTCCCTGTTCTTGATTGTAACCAAGAAGCCAAGATTTTGTTTTAATTGAATTTTCAAAGATTGTTTTTGCTGAAAGTGATTTTAAATCTTTTAGTGATAGCACTATATTTAGATCGTTAATTTTAGTTGTTAACCCTAGAAATTCGGACCCATTTAAAAGATAAAGTCCTTCATTTTTTTTTTGATTCGAAATCTCTTGAAATTTAGTATTTAAATTTTCTTGGAATTGTATTAAATCAATTTTTTTATTTTCAACTGGGTCTTGCATTCTCTCAAAAACCATTTAAACCCCCAAAAACAAAGATACAGTCTTCCTTAACTCTTCCCTATTTAATGGTTTTACTAGATAGGCTTTAGCACCTTGTTTTTCACCCCATATTTTATCTGTTGGTTGATTTTTTGAAGTACACATAACCACAGGTATATTTTTTAAATTTTCATTCATTTGTAACTGTTTAGTTGCTTGGAAACCATTTATTCCTGGCATAATTACATCCATTAAAATTAAGTCTGGTAGCTCTTTTTCTGCTATTTTTATACCAATAGTAGCATTTTCTGCCTCAAATAAAGTACAATTAAGACCTTCTAAGAAGTTAATAATAATTTTTCTTTCAAAACTTGAATCGTCTATTATTAATATTTTTTTATTTGAAAGCATTTTTCCCTCTTATTTTTTTGAATATTTTTCAGCAACTGCCACTATCTCTTCTTTTGTAAAAGGTTTAGTTAAATAATCTGTAGCACCCATCATTAATCCTCTAGCTTTATCAAATTCTGTGCTTTTGGAAGATAAAATTATAATAGGTGTTTCTTTAAACTTTTGATTTCTTCTGACAATTTGGCAAGCCTGTAATCCATCAATTTTAGGCATTATTACATCTAAAAATATTATTTGAGGATTTTCATCCTCTACTTTTGTTAAAAATTCTAATCCATCTTCAACTGAAACCACCGAAAATCCAGCCCTGCCCAAAAACATTTCTGCACTTTTTCTTATGGTATTACTATCATCAACAACCATGATTTTCATATTTTTATTGCCTTAATAATTTTTTAAAGATTTAAAATAATAATAATTAAAAGTCAAATAAATCAAGTTAATAGTATTTTCTTGACTAATAATTCAAAGAATTATATAATTTTCACTTATTGGAAAATATTATGGCAAAAACAGATGGGTTTTATTTTATTCCTAAGAAATGGTTAGGAGATGCTAATATAATAGCAATGGACTGGGATTGCAAATCTATGCATTTGCATTTAATGTGTATTGCATGGCAGCAAGAACCACGAGGTTATTTGTTAGATGATGAATCATTATTAAAAAAATTATTAGGCAACCCAAGTGATGATGAGTGGAACAACAGAATTAAACCTCAGGTTTTTTCTTGTTGGAAAACAGAAGTTATAGAAGTTCAAGGTATTAAAAGAAAATATTGGTATCAGCCAGGATTATTAAAAAACCAAGCAGATTCTGAAACACCAAAAGTTAAAAGAACTAGAAAGAAAAAAACTGACTCGCTTGTTGAATTTGATAATCCAGACTTTGTTGGATTTAACTTGGAAGAAATTCTAAAGGCTAAACCAACTGCCACTATTTTACATGAATCTTCAACTCAAGAACAGAGGCAAAGTATTTGGACTATTGGTGTTCAATTATTGGCTAAACAAGATGGCAATCAAGCAAAAGCAAGGGGGTTTTTAGCTAAGTTGATAAAAGAATATGGAGATAAACCCGTAGCTGAGGCTGTTGCTCAATTAAGTCTAAAAGAAGTTTCTCCAGTAGAGATACATTCATATTTAGTAGGCATATTAAGGAAGCAACAAGATGTTGAAAAAAAGAAAACTGGACGCGGAAGCGTATCTTTATAAAAAGGAATTTATATGTATCGTTGGATAGATTTTAATATTAATGTTGGAGAAGAAAATACAGAATTGACTGAAGGTATTTTGGAAGCTGGATGTCCAAAATGTTCTCACACAACACAGAGTGGCAGAAACACTCTTTATATAAACATGGGGGACCAAAGTTGGTTTTGTAAGCACTGTGGATTTGCAGGTAATTTATTACAAGGAAGTCAATTAGCACCTAAAAATGGAACCCAATTAGTTCCTTGGAGATTGAATCCTTATATCAATCAATATGTTCCTACTTCCAATCTTTCTAAAAGTGCTGTAGAAAACTTTAAGAAAAAGAAAATTTCTGAATCTACTTTAGCACACTTTAAAATTGGTCAGACTAAAACATATTTTCCTCAGCTTGAAAACAATATGAATTGTATTGTTTATCCATATTACCAAGACCATCAAATTGTTAATTTGGTTTATTTCTACGGAAAACATAGAAATTCTGAAATTGGTGGTGTGGAAACTTGTTTTAATTATGACAAAATAGACTTAGAACATACTTATTTGGTTTTTGATGAGCTAGAAGTGTTTACTTTTTATGAATCAGGAATTGAAAATGTTGTCTCTTTATTTGGGGGATTAACATATGATAAAGATAATTTTGAAAAAAGTTCAAGCCGTGCCTTGGAGTTTTTACAAAATATAGAAGATAAAATTAATAAAATTAAAAAAATTACTCTAGCACTGCCCAATAATGATGTAGCAAATCATCTTAAAGAAGAGTTATTGAGAAGACTGGGCAAGGAGAGATGTTGGGTTGTTCAACCTCCAGAAAATAATTATTCTTGGAATGATGTATTCTCAGAATATGGTAAGCATAAAATGACCTTTTTGCTAGATACAGCCAAACCAATTCCAGTTAGAGGCATCTTTGAAATTGATGACATTGAAGATAAATTTGATGATTTATATTACAAGGGCTTAAAAAGAGGAGCTTTGACTGGTTGGCCAACTCTAGATGAACACTATACTGTTGTTCCTGGTCAATGGACAGTTGTTACTGGCATTCCAGGACATGGTAAGTCTAACTTTTTAGATGCTTTATTTGTTAACTTGGCAAAGTGGGAAGATTGGAAATTTGCTATCTTCTCACCAGAAAACCAACCCTTAGAACGACACTTTGCTAATATTATGGAGAAATACTTTGAACAGCCTTTTGATGTGGGTAAGATGGGTAGAATTAGCGAAGAACAAAAGGAAGATGGTAAAACATGGCTTAAAAAACACTTTTCTGTTATTCTTCCACATGAAGATGATAGTTGGTCTATTGATGGAGTTTTATCTTTAGCTAAAGTTCTTGTTTTTAGAAAAGGTATCAAGGGGTTAGTTATAGATCCTTGGAACGAACTTGACCATTCTCGCCCATCAAACCAAACTGAAACTGAATATATTTCATCTACTTTAACAAAAATTAGACAGTTTGCTAGAAACTATAATGTCCATGTTTGGTTAGTAGCTCACCCAGCTAAACTTTATAAAGACAAGGATGGAAAATATCCCGTTCCAACACCGTATGATATTTCTGGTAGTGCTCACTACCGAAATAAAGCTGATAATGCTATTACTGTTTGGCGAAATGTTGGACATGAAGACCAAAGCTGTTCTGACATACATGTTCAAAAGATTCGCTTTAAAGAAGTTGGTAAGGTTGGTTTGGTAAGCTTAAGATACGATTTTATTTCTGGTGCCTTTATAGACGACATAGATCAAGATAAGCGTAGAAAAGCATTGGAAGATGGTGAAGTTGTGCCTACTGAAAAATTAAGACGTAGATACTAATATAAAAAGCCCATATGGGCTTTTTTTGTTAAATGGTAGATTTAATAATAAGTCAACAAATCAATTTGGCGGCGACCAGAATTAATTCTATATTGTTTCCTTCTGTCCTCTTTTCTAGATATTTGCTGTTTAGTGTAACTATTTTTATTACAGTTTTCTTCCATAATATAGTTTTGAATTCTAACCATAATTTGGTTAGTAGGATTGGCATCAGAACTCATGATATTTCTCCTTTACGAACTTTCGTATTTTACGAATTCACTATTAAATTCGTGTCATTATATTACATCTTAATTATGTATACTGTCAACAATTATTACAATTTAATACATTGAAAATTCGATTGACTCATAGGTATAAAAGGTATATAATTTTAAGATATCAAAAAAGGAATTAAATAATGGCATATAATGCAAAACAACAGGCATTTGAAGGTTCTGAACAAATGGGGGCATTTAGCGGTTATATTCGCAGACCCACTCCAAGTGCTTCTGGAATGACAGCTCAAATTTTTGGCGAAAATGGTGATGATGCAGATACCATCCTAGCACTTTCTTTAAGTAAATATCAAGATGCTGAAGTTTTAGTAAATATTTATCTAGTTAAAGATGCCTTAGGTAGAATTATGAAAACAAATGATAAATATCCTTTAGTTTCTTCATTTGTTGGTTTTGTAAGAAGGTCTACACCAAAAAAAGATGGGATGGTTGCTCAATTTTTTGCTCCTAATGGTCCACATTCTGATAGTGTTTCAGAATTAAGTAAAAGTGAATATCAAGACTGCTTAGTGTTTGTTGATGTGCGAGGTAAAAAAGCTATAGAGCAATTGGATAAGGTTGCAAATGAAAACTTTATTGAAATTGATAAAAATTATTCAATGAAAATCACTAGAACTGAAAAAGAAGAATTTCAGCGCAGAGAAAAAGCATATCGTAAAATGAATGAAATTTTAGAAATCAGTGACTTTTTAAGTAGAATTGATGTCATCTCTAGTATCGGTAATGTTGAAGAGTATAAAGATTGGTTAACCAAAACCCAAACTTGTGCTCACATTCAAGAAAAACCTTGTTTGAATCATAGCTCTTATTTACAAGTTAGCGGGCTCATAAAACCATTTAATTACTTACCTATTTGTGAAGAACATAAAGATGAGCTATTAAATGATGAACATGTAGAAAAAAATATATTGTTTTATGAAATGAAACATAGGTTATTATTAAAAAAATGGGTATGGGATAAATTTAAAGAGCAGTTTTCTTATGATGGCAAGAGTGAGCCAGAACCTAATAAGATTATTGAATGGGCTGCAAGCAAAAAGTTGCAAAAATACTTGCCTAATAAATATACCGCAATTATTTAAGGTGATTAAACATGTATAATTTATATAATAAAGTTTGTGATGGTTTGGAGGAAGTGAAAGATAACTCAATAGATTCAATTCTCACTGATCCTCCATATGGTATCAATCTAGAAGATTGGGACGAAATGCCAAATAAACAAATATGGAAGGATTGTTATAGAGTTTTAAAACCTGGCGGGTTTTTATTTTGTTTTAGCTCAATTAAATATCAACATCTATTTACAGCAAATTTATTGGAAGCTGGTTTTGAATTTAAAGATGTTATTTTGTGGGTTTATTTAAATGGAAGAGTAGCACCAATTGATTTGGATAAAAAAATTGATTCTAAGTTAGGGCTTGAAAGAGAAGTTATTGGTGAATATAAGTATGTTCAAGGATCTCCTAATAGTCATAAAAAGGATAGCTACACTAAAAAAACTAAGAAAACTGCTCCAACTGAATCTTCAAAACAATGGGCGGGTTTTGGGACTGGCTTAAAAACTGCATATGAGCCTATTATTATGGTTCAAAAACCATTAGAAAATGATTTGGCATCTAATGTTTTAAAATATGGTGTTGGAGCATTAAACTTAGAAGATACAAGAATACCCTATGAAGATGGGGAAGGAAAAGTGGGACACAATCCACATCCTAAAGGTAGAGTTATGTCTAACATTATTCAAACTCAAGATTTTGGAGATTATCAAAAATTTTTCTTTGTTGGAAAAGTAAGAGATGGTAAAAAAACTGGTAACACACACCCAACAGCTAAACCAGTTGAACTAATGAACTCTTTAGTAACCTTATCTACACAAAAAGGCCAAACTATTTTAGACCCCTTCATGGGTTCGGGAACTACTGGAGTTAGTAGTTTATTGTTAGAGAGAAATTTTGTTGGGTACGAACAAATTAAAGAATATTATAATATTGCTGAAAAACGCATAAAAAATAAAAAATGATTTCTACACCAAATGAAATTGAAGATTTACGTTTAATTAATTATAAAAATTATGAAGCTATAATATTTGATTGTTTTGGAACAATTTTCAATATAGGGATTAAAAAAAATCCATATTATTATTACTTGAAAAAACAAGGAATAAGAGATATTAATATCATTAATGATGTTATGAAAAACAGCTTGAACCTAGAGGATTTGAGTTTGTTTTTTGGATTAACAGAAAATATAGAAACATTAAATGAATCACAAAAACTATTACAGCTAGAAATTAATAGTATAGTAATGTTTGATGATGCTAAAGATGTCTTAACTTCTTTATTAAATAATACAAATATTTTAATTTGTTCAAATTTAGCAAAACCATATAATCAACCTTTAAGTAATATAAATTGTCTAAAAGTATTGAGTTATGAAGCTGGATTTATTAAACCTGAAATAGAAATTTATTCTATTTGTCTAGATAGATTACAAGTAAACCCAAATAATATTTTATTTATCGGTGACAACTTTATCTCAGATTATTTAACTCCTAAGAAATTAGGCATGAATTCTTGTTGGTTAAATAGAAAAAAATAAGGAGGGCGAACCCTCCTTTATTTTTACTTCTTGCCAAACCTATTTGTTCTAGCTGGTGCTGGCGCCTCATCTGCTGGTGTAGCAAATGGGTCAAAATCATCATCTAGATCAACTTGAGGCTGAGGTGCTTGTCTTGCTGGAGCAGCAGGAGCAGCGGTTGGAGCAGATGCTCTTGGAGCCTGCGGAGCTTGAGAAGCTTGAGAAGAAGATTGGGCATTATCTGCTGTATTTTCTTTTCTTGCTTCAACAATCAATTTCAAGTTTTGATGAGGTTCTGCTTTGCTACCACTAGAAGTTCTAATGAAAGCATGCACATGTCCTTTTGTTCCATTAGCATGGAGGTTATTCACCCAATAGCTATTGATCTCAACTGGTTTACCATTAACTTTCTCTAATTTATTTGGAGAAATTTGAATAATACCGTTCACCGCATAGTTACGACCCTGAACTTGTTCAGATTGAGCCATATCTACAAAGCTCTTGCGATGAGACAATTGATAAAGAGGGTTACGATCAGCATATTGATCACGGTTAGGTTCACCAAAAGTTAACTGTAGTTGTTTATTATTACTTGCGGGGAAAGATTTGTAATGACAAACTTCTACTTGCATTTCATCAATATGATCTTTAAATTGCGGATGGCTGGAAATATACTCAATATATTGATCTACAAATGAAAGCATTTCCTCTCCGCTAATTGGGTGAGCTTGAGCTTTAATTTCTTTACCGTTTTCATCTTCTGGACCAGGCATCCAATCAAAAGGAATACTTGTATCTACAACCTCATAAATATCAGAACCATCTACTTCATATTTACGATCTGTTTTCATTAACGCACGGAACTGAACACCAATTGTTGGCAATGTCACATTAAAATTACCGATTTTTTGTTGACCAGCTTCAGCCATCTCATCCATTTTTTGTTTAAGGGCTTGAATACCTTCATCATCATTAACATCAATACCTTTATTTTCCCAATGTTGTACACGGGCAATTCTTTGAAGACGATTTTCATCACTTCTAGATGTTAATGTAAAAATTCCCTGGAAGGTTTTATCAGGTTCAGGATTTGGAACACCAATAACACGTTGAACTTCAGTAACAGCCATTCCTTGACCATTATCTTTCTTCTGAACACGACTTCTTTGAAGAATAACTTTTGAGCCAACAGGATAATTTTTTTCCATTTGCTTATCAATAGAGTGACCCATCCAAGTTGTGTTTCTGTCAATTCCCATAGCAGAAGCAGCTTTTTCACCGCGCTGATATTCTTCTGGGTTTACAAATACTTCATATTTTTTACCTTTATCATCTTCCACTGCCATAGTTCTAGCAGTAGTGTTATATCCTAACACAGTTACTAGACGATCATATTGGTTTTGTTGATTTGAGCCTGTATTTGATTGGGCTTGTGTTTGAGGGCGCTTAATACCACCTGTAAATGCTGTCATAGATTTTCTCCTAAAATTAAAAATTGGGTTTTACTTTAAAACAATTTGTTTTATTGTTTTATAATTATATCATGTCTTTTATAAAAATCAAAGTTTTTTTAAACAAAAAAACGGGATTTCTCCCATTTTTTTTATTTTCTACCTAAAACCCATTTGGCTAGCTTTTCAGCTTCTTCTTTTGATACTTGAGGGTTAGGTGGCATTGGAATCTGTCCCCAATTTCCTTTTCCGCCTTTCATAATCTTTTCTGTTAGCATAGCAACAGCTTTTTCGTCTTTTTCGTATTTTGCCTTAACTTCTTTATAAGCTGGCCCAACCACCTTTTTGTCTACAGCATGGCATGCTAAGCAATTTTTGCTTTTTGCTAACTCTTCAGAAGCAAAAGCAACATTTGTCGCAGCAACTAAAATCAATGAAGTGATAACTAATTTTTTCATATAATTCTCCTTATAAGTATTGAGATTGTAGCATGAAAAATGAATAATATCAACTATTTATATATTCTTACAAACCATTTGTTAAGTTTTATTGATATTTATTTATCAAAAAGTTTTAAATAGATTGATATTTTTTGTGATTTGAAATATAATCTCAAAAATTTTAAAAAACTATGTATCAAGAATATCAACCACTAAGTAAAAAAACCGACGCTAGCACTTATGTCCCTCCTGAGCTTTTCGAAGCTCAGAAACAAGCATTTTCAAAAATAGACAGGAAAATATCTCAAAATTGGGATGATTGGGTTGCTAAAAAGTTAGATATTACTGTAGAAAAGATGTGGGAAGTTTTTTCTAGTGAACAGATTGATTCAATTGGTATCTGTATTTATAACTTTGAAAATAAGCAAAATTTTATCATTGGAGATGAGACTGGTATTGGTAAGGGCAGAATTTTAAGTGGCATTTCTCGTTGGGCTTGGAAAGCTGGCATGAAAGTTCTTTTTTTTACTGAACGAGAACATTTAATGAGTGAGTTTTGGAAAGATTTAAACGATACTGATAATATTTCTTTATTAAAAAACCCTATTGCCTTTCATTCTAAATCTAAAATTTTTAACCCAGATGGTACAGTGGCTTTAAAAGGCACCCCAAAACTTGTGAAATCAATAGAACAAGATGGCTTCCCAATAGATACAAACTTGGTAATGACAAACTACTCTCAAATTAGCTTAAAACAACATAAGAAAAACAAAAAAGATATTTTATTAGATTATTGTGATAATGCCATTATGATTTTAGATGAATCCCATAATGCTACTGGAGATTCTAATACTAAAAAAATGCTTATGAGCTTGACTGAAAAAGTAAAACATGTGGTTTTTTCTTCAGCCACTTATATGAAAGATGAAAGCCAATTAGATTTATATCAAAGCTCTATTAATTTTGACGAAAACACTTTAGAACTTTTAAAGAAAATATTACAAAACGATCAAAAAGGCACACTAAGAAAAATATTTACTTATGAGCTTACTAGAAACCTTCAATTTTGGAGAAGAGAACACCAACCATTAAATGTTGGATGGCAAACAGTATTTTGTGAAGATGAAGAATTTAATAACACAATAATTGAAGAATATTCTGAAATTATCAATGGATTATTTTTAATTGTTAGTAATATATCAAAGGAAGATACATTAGAAAATCAACAAGTTAAAAATTCTTGGTTTGCTCTGGGGGCAACAATAAACCGATTAAGTAGAAATCTTTTATTAGTATTAAAACTAGAAGCACTTGTTGAGGCAGTCCAAAAAAGCATATCTGAAAATCATAAAGCAGTTATTGTTATAGATTCTACTTTATCTAGCTTAGTAAAGAAAATAACAGCAAAAGATGAAGAATCAATCACAGAGGAATCATTGGAAGAATCTGAAACTTCTGACGACCAAGATGAAAGTCATTATGCTTTAAATTTCCAACAGGCAATTTTATATGTTATTGAAGAGGTATTAGGTGAGGTTGTAAATAAAGTAGGAATTGATCAAGAAATATTTATGCAATATGAAGGCTTAAAAGAAAAGACAAAAATATTTTCTAGTCTTAGTATTTCTCCCATAGATACAATTATTTATAAATTAGCAGATAAAAATATTAAATGTGCTGAAATTTCTGGAAGAACTTTCTGCTTAAATAAACAAGGACATATTGAAAAATTAAATAAAGAACCAAAAACTAAAATTGTTAAAGATTTCAACAGCGGCAATTTTGATGCCATAATTATTACTAGAGCTGGTGCCTCAGGTATTAGCTTACATGCAAGTGCGGCTTTTATAGACCAAAAAGTTAGAGATTTATACGAATTAGAGATCACAAATAGACCAACATATAGACTACAATTTATTGGACGTGTTAATAGAAAAAACCAAGTTGCTCAACCAAGATTTTTTACTGTTGTTACTAAACTTCCTTTTGAACAGAGAATATTAAACGTTGAGCAAAGAAAGCTCAAAACATTACAGTCTCATATTAGTGGCGATGATGAAAAACTTGGACAAGAAAATATTTATAATTTTTATAATGATTACACAGAACAAAGTGCTAAATTATTTTTACTGAATCATCCACATTTAGCATACCAAATGGGTATTAACTTAAAATCCCCTAAAGGTGACTACTATTATATAGATAGCATTTTGAAAAGATGTATTGTTTTAAATAATTCTCAACAAAATGCTTTATATGACTATTTGATAGCATCAGTTGAATCTTATTATAAGTTATCTTTAAGAAAAAATATTCCTGATGTTATTGAAATGGAAAGCACCAAAACATTTTGGCATAATTTGGATAAGATTGAACAAGAAGACTTTAGAAAAACTTATGCAAACTTTCCTCAATTAAGTATCAATCAATTCAAGTTTCCTTGGGTGGGTCTTATGAAAACAAAAGCGACATATCATACTAATGTTGTTTTTAGTAAAAATCTACAAAAAGAATTAGAAAAAAATATTATCAAAAATGATTCTTTAAGCCCATTTCTTCAAAAAATTGGTTCTACTATTATTTCAAGACAAAAATACAACCAAGAATTTACTTATGGAACTGCTCTACCAATTCTCACACATATTAAAGTTGGAAAGTGTGTAACTATAAAAGGCATACATGGTAAAATATATGGTTATATTCATGATGTTCTTATACCTAAAGTTCCAGAAGCACATAAATATGAAAGCATGATATTGATACATGTTAAAACAATTAATCCTCATTTACATAGCAAAATTAATTATGCTAACGAGGATTACTATTTAAGTTTAGAGGAGCTTATAGAATCTGACTCTATTGAATTTGTAGACACTCCAATTAAATGGGAGCAATTTGATAGACCTGAGAGAACATTTGTCAGATCTAATTATTGTTTTATTGGTCATCCTGTTTATATGCAATTTCTACAGCAGGCATATGGAATTGGAGAAGTTGAGTATTTTAATTTTTACAATAAAAATCAAATGTGTGTGATACTTCCTAGTAATATTACAGAAGACAAATTATTATCTTTAAGGAAACCCATATACAAAGCAAACCGTATTATGGATGGGTTAATTGCTAAGAAGTTTACTCATCTTACAACTTCTTGGGAGAATGAAGATGATGTAAAACCAATGTTTAAATTAGAGCCAACTTCTGGTGGTTATAATATTATGGTAGCTGTAGAAATAGCCAAGAATTATGAGATAATAGACTTCCCCTTAAAAAAGAAACTTCAAGACTATAGAGGGAGAATGGATGGCTACTATTTGTACTACATTCCATATAAAGACATTAGAGGTTTATTGTATATGTTAGAACTTCGAAATATTGTATGGTTTATTTCCAAATAATTAAATCTTAAAGTTTGAAATAGATTTATTAATTCTATCTGTATTATCTTTAACATTAGTAGCAATAGCTCTAGTCTCTTTAGCAGAGTTTTTTGAACCATCTGCGATATCTTTTAGTTCATCTACTTTGCCTGCTATTTGATTAGTAGTTTCAACTTGGTTAGATACTGAATCATTAATGTTGGTAACTGCTAAAATAACTTCTTTGTTTTCTTCTGTTATTTTATTTACTATCTTCATAGCTTCATTTGCTTTTTGGATTCCGCTATCAACCCTAATTAAACTTTCATTAATGTTTTCAACACTGCTTTTCATACCTAAGTTTATTTTTTCTATTAAACCAGAAATTGCTTCAGTTGAACTAGAAGTTTTTTCAGATAACTTTCTAACTTCATCAGCAACCACAGCAAAACCTCTTCCGCTTTCACCAGCTCTCGCAGCCTCAATAGCAGCATTTAGAGCCAAAAGATTTGTTTGGGAAGCTATATCTTTTATTGACCCCAATATTGTATTAATTTCATTTATTTCATTTTCTAAGCTCATTATTACACTAGACGTAACATTAACTGTTTTAGAAATTTGTTGCACTCCATCTGAAACTTCTATCATTGATTTATTTCCTAATTCAGATGAATTGCCAGCATTCATTGATTTAATTTTTGCTATATTTGTTTGCTCTTTAATTTGATTGATTGATCTAACTAATTCATCAATACCTTCAGCTAGAGATGAAGCTATTTTATATTGCTCTTCTGATGTTAACTCAAAATTGGTTGATTTACTATTAATTTCTTCTGTTACTCTTGTTAGAGATTTTGCATTTTCATTTAAATCTCCAATCATTTTATGAAGAGAACCCCTCATTGAATCTAACTTAATAGTTAAATCTTTCATTTCCACAGAAGGAGAATCTTTAATTTCAACTTTTAAATTCCCCCTTTCTAGGGCATCAATATTGAAATTTAATTGAGACAAACTCTTTTTAATTCTTACGAAAGATGGTATAGTTATAAATACAATAACCAAAATACCCATTAATGTTGCTATCAAATTAAATTTATCCATTAATTCTGAAATTTTTACATATTCTTCATTATTTTTATCAGCATAAGATGTAGCTATTTTTACAGTTTCTTCAACACTTTTTCTATGTTCATAAAAAACATTTAATAATTTTTCATATGTTTTATTATCTTTTTTTTCTATACTTGGTATGAACTCTTTTTCTACAAAATTAAAATAATTGTTTGCTGTTAAACTTTGCTTTTTTAGAGAATCCTTGACTTCTTTTGGTATATTTTGTTCTTCCCAATATTTATCTCTAGCTAAATATTCACTTTTCAATTTTAAATAATTTTCTTTGCTGAAATTTCCAGTTAAGGTAGCATTTGATAGTAGCAACTGTGTTTCAATTATATACATTGGTGGTGGTAGTATATCTGCCACAATATCTTTACCATATATTACATTTTGAACATTTGAGCTAGTTAGATTTGTTGTTGTTATAGCGGCACCACCAAGCATTAATAATATTGCTGAAGTTATAATTTGTGCTTTATTAACAGTTAATTTCATAAACGTATCTTTCTTTTTTAATTTGATTTATTTATAAAAAATCTATATCATAAGTCAATTATTTTATTAAAAATTATGGAAATCAAATTAATTGTAGCAATGGATGAAAAAAATGGGATTGGATATAACAATAAATTACTATGGCACTTACCTAAAGATTTAAAATGGTTTAAAGAACAAACAAATGATAAGATAATTGTTATGGGAAAAAATTGCTATCTTGATATTTGTTCTTATACAAAAGGAAAACCACTTCCTAATAGAATAAATGTTATATTAAGCAGTAGCTTAACACCAAAAGATGTGCAACCGGGATTTTTAATTTTTAAAGATAAAAAATCTCTTCTTGAATATTTTAGTTATGAAAGAGAAATTTTTATTATTGGCGGGGGTCAAATATATAATGAGTTCATAAAAGAAGCAGATGAATTAATTGTTACACATGTTCATAAGCACTATTTAGCAGATGTGTTTTTTCCAAAATTAGAATATTCTAATTTCATTAAAATATTTGAACAAAATGAAACAGAAAACAATATACATTTCACCTTTACTAAATATAGAAAAAAACTTGATTTTTAATTGTTTAGTAATTATAAATATACAAAAAAGATAGGATTATATGACTAGAGTAATTATTGCTGAAAAACCAGATATGGGTAGAAAAATAGCTAGTGCCTTAGCGAAACCACACAAAAATGGAAATGGATTTATAGAGACTGGTGAAGGGATAGTAACTTGGTGTATAGGGCATATTATGAAAGCTTTTGAACCAAATGAATATAATCCATCTTGGGAGAAATGGAATTTTGATCAATTACCTATGCTTTTAGATGATTGGAAAATTAAAGTTGATTCTGATAAATCTAAACAATTTAAAGTTATTAAAGAATTATTAGCGAATTGTTCTGAAGTTGTAAATGCTGGCGACCCTGGGAGAGAAGGGCAACTTATTGTTGACGAAGTACTACAGTATTTAAAGTTTAAGAAACCATCAAAAAGAGTATTACTTTATTCCTTAGATCAAAAGAGTATTAAACAAGCATTTGCGAACTTAGAAGATAATCAAAAATTTTTTCCCTTATATGAAGCTGGTGTTTGTAGAGGCTATGCCGATTGGTCTATGGGCATGAATGCTACTAGAGCATACACTTTATTAGCACAAAAAAATGGATATAAAGGAGTTCTTTCTGTTGGAAGAGTTCAAAGTCCAACATTAGCAATTGTTGTCAAAAGAGATGAGGAAATAGAAAATTTTGTCCCTCATGATTATGCTACAATTATCGCAACTTTTGTTCATAATAATCAGCCTTTTAATGCCTATTGGAAGCCAAATGATAATACCCCTAAGGAATGGTTAGATGAAGAGAACAGGTTAATTAATTTATCACAAGCATCTCAAATTGCTCAAAAAATTATAAACAAGCAAGGTATTATTAAAAATTATGAAGAAAAAGATGGCAAGGAAAATGCTCCTTTACCTTTTAATCTTTCAAAAATGCAAATTTATGCTAATGCTAAATGGGGAATGAGTGCCAAAGAAGTTTTAGATGTTTGTCAAGCTTTATATGAAAAGCATGAATTACAAACTTATCCAAGAACAGACTGCCAATACTTGCCCGAAAATCAGTTTGGTGATGCTTCTATCATTTTGTCACACATAAAAAATAGTCACCCTCATTTAACTCAAGCCGTTTCAGGAGCAAATCCACAATTAAAAAGTGTTGCTTGGGACGATAGTAAACTTGGGGAACACTTTGGTTTAATACCAACTAAAAAAGAAGCAGACTTAAGTCAGTTAAACACTAATGAAAAAAGAATTTATCAAGCCGTTTGTGAACGATATGTGGCACAATTTTATCCAGCTTGCGAATATAAAACAGCAGCAATTATAGTTGAATGTGAACAAGAAACATTTAAAGCTAATGGTAAAATTATTCTTAAACCAGGCTGGAGAGCAATATTTAATAATGAAGAAGAGAACGAAGAAAAATCTAATGATGATGAGCAAGAGCAAGTATTCCCAAATATTGCTCCTAATCAACAAGTAGATTGCTCTAACAGTAAAAAACAAGATAAAAAAACAACACCCCCTTCCAGATTTACTGAGGGTAGCTTAATTAAAGCTATGACTAGTGTACATACACTTGTTACAGATCCTGAGCAAAAGAAAAAATTAAAAGAGAAAAAAGGTATCGGGCAAGAAGCCACCAGAACACAAATTATAGAAAATTTGTTTAAGAGAACTCTATTAGTAAAACAGGGTAAACAAATCATTTCATCTTCGGCGGCAAGAAGTCTAATTCATGCTCTTCCTAAAAAGGTAATTGACCCCGCATTGACTGCTGTTTGGGAAGATGCCCTAGATAGAATTGCGGAAGGCAAACTTTCAGCACAAACTTTTAGAGAAAAGCAAAATCAATGGGTTGTGCAACTTATTGAAGAAGCTAAAAAAACTACTATTGGAGCTATACAACAAAATAGCACACCCCAAACAAACAAAACCAGTTCTGCCGGTAAAATTAATGTTGGCGGTAAACCAGCTTCATCTAGTGGTAATAAGAAAACAAAAACTTGTCCAAAATGTAATAAGGGGCAAATGGTGGAAAGAACTGCTAAGGCTAGTGGTAAAAAGTTTATTGCTTGTAACAATTACCCAACTTGTAATCATGTTGAATGGCCAAAAACCAAATAATTTATTTAATTAGAGTTTTAATTGATATCCAATTCAATGGAAACTCTAATACAACATGAATAAAACTTAGAAATAGTAATATTTTAAATCCTAATATATAATCAAAAAAATAAATTGATACTGATATAATCCATAAGCTTATTATTGAAAAATTTTTAATCATATTATTTTCAAACCAACCAATTACTTTTGTTTTTGAGAACCAATTTAAGTAATGGTAAGTATAAGCAAAAGCTACAAATTTAGCTACTATCAACAATTCTGTTGATTTATAAATATTGTTTATATTAAAATTTTGATTGAATAATAAATGTGACAATTCTTTTACTGTATTTCCTATGGAAAAACTATAACTTTCTAAATTTTCCATACTACTTAAGTTAATATCTTTTAAAACAATAAAATAAGAAAGTGGCAAAAGTATGTAAGTAGCAAAGGATAAAAAACCTAGTTTAGATTTGTTTTTAATACTTCCTAATAACATAAAAATACCCGTAAACACATAAACATGTATGATTGTAAAAAGAAATACAGTCACAAAATTAAATAGGAATTTATTAAAAAAACTCCAGGCAATTAACCCAACCAAAATTGTAATAAAAAAACTTTTATGCTTTTTATTCAATACAAAATATAGTGGCAATAAAAATAAACACCATAATAATGAATATGTTATTAAACCTAGACCATCCAAATTAACCATCATAAGAACAAACACCAAAATTCCTAAAGCAATAAGTAATTTTGATTCTTTTTTATCTTTTAAAAAGAAATTTTTATTATTTAACCAATTAATTTCTGTTAAATAATGAAGTGGCCCCAATACGGCATATGCCATTAAAAATGTTTCTATTGGCAAAAACATAGCAAACCCAAATGAAAAAATCATTAAAAATATATTTATTGAATCTATATTAAGAAATTTCATTACTTAAACCATATTTTTTTATGCATTTTATTTTTATGCACATTTAATAGCATTATAGAACCTAAAAGCCAAACTAATCCAGCAAAAAAGTTAAATAATCCATAATAAAATCTTAAGTTATTAATTTCTTTAGTTATTTGTGTGTCTGCGATTAAAAAATTATTTGTATTTTTAGTAAATAATATCTTAATAGCTATACTAGTATAACTACCTTCTTGATAAGACATATCTTTTTTAATGAAAGAATTTTCATTAGTGAAAGTTAATACATTATTGAAGAAATAAAAGGATCTTAATTTTTCTTTATTTTCCAATATTGTATTTAAATTTTTCATTTGCCATCCATTTAATTCATAGCTATTTTTTGTTATTTGTTCACCATTAGGATTAAAACAATTTAACTTTAATATTTGGCACATTTTTTGAATTATTTCAGGATTATCTTCTTTTTGAATAATTTCCATATTACTTAATCTGTTTTGAAAATTATTATTCCACCAACCCTCTATTAAAGCAATATGTGAGAAAAATGTAATGACTATATACATCAATGAAAAAGTAAATAAGAAAAATGTTTTAAGTGTTTTTTCTTTTAAATATAACCCAAACAATCCAATAACAGCAAAAATTGTTATGAAAGCACGAACATATTGTTCGCTAAAATATTTATTTGTTAATTGGGATATGATTTCTTGAATTAACACATATATTTGTTGTGTTGGAAATATTGCCAATACCAAACAAGCAATAAGATAATTCTTGTAATTATTACTTTTAAAAAATGCTACAAAAAGAATTGCCAACGGCATCTCAAAAATAACACGACTCATTGTGAAAACACTATAATCAAAGTCAGACTCCACTACAATTTTAGGGCTTCCTGAATATAGTATTTCAATAAAGTAAACACCATAGAAAATAATATTACTAAGAATTAGCAATATGAGTATTTTATTTTCATGTTTCCTAAATAAATCTTTTATAATTTCCATTTTTAAAGCACTTTTTCTATAACATGAATAATATAAAACTTATAAAAAATCAAATAACCAAGCTATATTCTTGCATTTAACAGAAAATATAATAAAATTATATATTATAGAGTAAAAATTATGGCATTTAACCCAATTAAAAGAATTGTTGAGACACCAACACCAAGTGAACAACCAAGCACTAATATTACAACCGAAGTAGATTATGCTGAATTAGTTTACCAAGAAACCTTGCCCGAATCAAACTTAGAGCCAACTAAATTTGAGGGTCAGTCAATTGAAGATTTAGAACAATCTGGTTTACAAACAATAAATTTGTTAAAAGTTGCTTCTCAAAATGTTACGGAAAAAGTAAAATTTAATATTCCTTTGCTAGAGTCTTTACCTTTACCTTTTCTTTTGGAGTCTTTAGGTGCTAAAAAAATAAGCGATAATGTCTATCAAATAAAGAAACAAGAAATTTCAATTAAAGAAAACAAGTGGTATAATAAAACCTTACACAAAGGTAATGTTAACCCTATTTCATTGTTGAAGCATCTAATTTCAATAGAGGAAGGATTAGACGAAGCAGAAAATCAAAAAATTCTATTTATTGCTGCTTGTAAAAAATTAACCTCAATACAAGAGAAAGCCCATAATAACGATAAAATTATGGAGCAAGCCTATTCTATTGAAAAAGAGAAGAAATCATATACTCCTTCTGAAGCAGTAAAAGAAGCTCAAGAAAAATCTATTAATAAAAATCAAAAAATTGATTGGAAAGCACTTACTGAACAATTAAATAATATTCCTCTTAATTTAGTTATGGAGCATATAGGAGCCAATCCAAATGAAGACGGACAAAGAGGAAAATGGAAAATTTGGAAAACTGGACATAATCTTCAAATTACTGGTCAACAATGGCATAGTTGGAATGCACAAAAAGGTGGCTTTGGTGGTATTTCTTTGTTAGCATTTCAGTTGGGAATTGAAAATAATATTGATGATAGAAATGAAGACAACAAAAAATACCTTAGAAAATTAGCAATAAAGGAATTAATTCAAGTTTTTGGAGCTGAATATAACTTAAATAATTTAGGCGGTGAAAATATTGATAATACTTATTTTAAAGAACCATTTAGCATGCCTCATGTTATTGATTTTAAAATTAATCAAGTTAGACAATACTTAAATGAAAAAAGACAACTTCCAATGTGGATTATAGATAAACAGATTAAAGCAGGATCTTTATTTGCTGGATATCCATCTGATTGGAAGGAAGAACCAAACTTAAATAATCCAGATAAATTAAAAAATGATAAAGTTTGGGCTACATTCTTGGCAGTTAATGGTAATGCTGCTGAAATGAGAGCTATAGATAGAAATGATCAATTTGCTAAAATTTTAGCAAAAGGTTCTGACAAAGAAATGGGGGGCTTTTTAATTAAAGCAGAAAAAGATATAAATGAAAAAACTGTAGTTGCTTGCGAAGCATCTATTGATACAATGAGCTATCATGCTTTTTATCCTGGACGCATTGTAACTAGTTGTATGGGGGTTAATTTTAATTTGGCTGTTAAATCTGCTATGGAAGCATTAGACCATGATTTCAAATTTCAATTAGCTTTTGATAATGATTTAGCCGGAAATGAAGCTGCGGTTCGTTTTAAAGAGCAGTTAATTCATGAAATTGGCGAAGAAGATTATAACAAACATTATCAAAATGGTCAGATTGGATATTTTGATTTAGGAATTAGATGTCTAAAGAAAACAATAGAAAAAGGTGGTGTTTTTTATTTTGATGTTAAATATGATGATATGGGTAGACAAGCAGCCATTTTATTCCAAGAACAATTATATAAAACTATGTCCAAGGATGTGGTGAAGGAATTGATTCAAAAAGGTAAAATCAAATATGCCAATATTGCACCAGTATATGGAATGATGGTTGAAGAAGATGCCCCCAAAAAAGAAGCAGAAAAAGCTCTAAATTTATTACTTTCAAATAAAAAATTATATCTTGTTTTAAAGCAAGGTGACGATGATGAAAAAGATGACATAAGAGCTAGAAGATTGGCTTTCGAGAAAGAGTTTAATAATTTAGCTAAACAGCATATTGAAAGACTTGAAAAAGAAGGACAAGTAATTTACAAAAAACAAGCTTTAGCAAAAGATTGGAATGAGTTTTATATTGTTATGAAAAAAGATCCTAGATTCTTAGAAAAGATGCAAAAACTTGAAGAGAACTACTCTCACTATAGTGAAAATTTAGACTCAGGAAAAAAAAGCACTAAAAGACCATAAATAAAGCCCGCATTGCGGGCTTTATTGTTAAATAATTAAATTAATTATTTGCAGCTAGATGGTAAGTATTTAGCATCTACACCAGATGTAGCACCTGTAGCACAAGCCCAAACTAAAACACCAGAAGCATCTGGAGTGCCAGTTAACTGAACTGTTTTACTTTGAATGTTGGCATTAGCACCAGTTCCAAATGTTGCTGTAACAACAACATCAGTAGCAGCATTGCCAGCAATTACAACACCAGATACATATTTACCAACAGCACCAGCATATCCTGCCGCAGCATTGTCAGCTGGGAACTCACCCTTGTCAGCGAAATATTCAGCGATTGGAGTCTTTGTTCCATCAAGCAAACTTGTTGCTTCACTAACTTGTGCTCTCACTGTATAATCTTGGTATGCTGGCAAAGCAATTGCAGCCAAAATACCAACAATGGCAACGGTGATCATTAATTCAATTAAAGTAAAACCCTTTTTAGAGTAATTTTTAACAACAGATTTCATATATTTTCTCCTTTTATTATGATATTTGTTATGGCTATCTTGTAAGCTTCATTAAGTTATATTAAAAAAACTATTACAGTCAAGCGATAAAAAAATAATCAAGATAAAAGGTAGAAAAATTAAATGAATAACTCTTTGTAGTGAGGCTTCCAATTAAAAAACTTTTCTAACCTTAACAAATTGTCAGCATATTGATTGCTATCTCTTATTTTTTTACTATATTCCAATGATTCTTCAATATGTTTTTCTATAGGTAAATCTACAACAATTTGAGCTAATTTTTTTACTAACAAAACTCTATCTTTTGCTTCTAGTATTTTTTCTTTTAATTTTTCATCTTCAATGTGATGAATAATGGAAATTAAATGATCTACACTTAAATATTCATTTATTATATTAGCAGCTGTAACTTTACCGACTTTATAAATTCCCGGTAAATTGTCGGCAGCATCCCCCATTAGTGATAACCAATCTGGAATTTGATGTGGATGAACTCCAAATTCATCTTTAACCATTTTTTTATTTAAGAGTGTATAACCTTTTTGTTCTTTAGTTTTCCATTTTCTCAATAAAAAAACATTTTCATTAACAAGCTGTGCTATATCTTTATCTGGTGAAACAATAACCACTTGTGAATCATATTTGTTTGTAAGAATATTTGCCATACTTCCAATAATATCATCTGCCTCATAACCAGGAAAATGAATACTTGGGAGTCCTATTTTATCTTTGAAAATTATTTTAGCATTTTCTCTTTGTCTTGATAAATCAGGATCAGTTGGAGGGCGATTTTTTTTATAAGCCGGATATTGTGACTCTCTATACAAGGAACCATCTGGTGGATCAAATATCATGAAAATTTCATCAATTCTTTCCAACTGATATGTCAATCCAACCAAAGTATCCATAAGACCATGAATGATTTTTTGGTCAGTTCCTCTAATATCTAATTTCGGTTCATATCCGTGAAAAGAGCTATGCACAAAGGCGTTGGCATCAACTATCACAGCAACTTTCTTTTCTAAATTTATACTCATAATAATCCTTAATGGAGTATAAATTGTAACACAAAAGATAATATATTTCAATAAAATTAAAAAAACCCACAAATGTGGGTTTTGATTTTTAACTCATTGCTCTACGACCACCTGGACGTTTACCAATTGCGGCTGAACTTTGCATCTTATCATAATCAGTAATAACTTTGATAAGGATTTCACGCTTACCTGGACCACAGTCTGGCAAATCATTAATAGCTACTGCTATTCTAGTGCGAATATCATTTTTTAGTTCACGACCATCTTTTGTTGGTTGGCTAAAATCTGTAATATAAGCAGAAAGCTTATTCTTTAAGTGCTCTAATGAAAAGCTAAATTCTGAATCATTTAATTGAAGAACTGCTGTTCCAAAACGCTTAATTCCTTCTTCTAATGCCTTATCTGGATTATCATTTTCAGAGATAAAGTTTACAGCATAGTCACCAGCAGCAGTCGCAAACTGATAACCAAAAGAAATATCTTCAGGACTAGCACCATTAGAATACTTCTTAGAAAGCTTTTCCATATCAGGCTTGTTTTCTAACACAAACTCACGAGCTAAAGGGTCAGCACCACGAATCATTGAGTTGAAATATCCAGCTAGTTTTTGACCAATTTCTGGACCAACCATAGAATATGCTAAACTGTGAATTTCTTCTAAAGATTCATTTTCACCTTTACCACGACCACCGTTTCTTTCAACAACTGATCTGATTGATTGAATAAGGTTATCCCAAGAACGTGGGCAAGCAAATCCAGATTTTTCACTTGGATCAGGCAATACTGAGAACTCTTTCTCATTACGATACAAGAAGTTAATGATACCCATATCACCTAATGAATCATTATAATACTCATAAGCACGATTTGCGAAATCTTTTACAGTATCTGTAACGAACATAGGAATAACACGAGTTCTTAAAGCTGAAGACAACTCAGTTGTGTATGTTCCATCTAATGAACCTAAGTTACCAGTAAAACCAACACAAGCATTATTAATCTTCATACCTTGGAAAGAACCGAATTGGGCAACAGGTAAAAGAACGTTTTGAATAACTTGAGCGGCGTTTGCAGCATCGTCAAACAATAACACACCACCAGCACAATGTTCAAAAACTGTAAAACGGTAGTTAACAGCCTTCTTCAAAACTGAAATTTTCTTACCATTTGCATCTTCAATTTCTTCAGCCTTTGGAATACCACCGAATGTAATTGCTGAGTTTTCACCAGCACACTCTTGAACAACCATAACAAAGTCATTTCTTTGTGGAACATAATCATCACTCACGTGATCAATGAAACGCAACCCCATATCAGCACATACTTCTTTAGCAGCAACGATATATGAAGCTGTTTTACCTTGACCTGGAGGACCCATTAAGAATAATGAAAGATTCTTATTTTTAGCATGAACTTTTGCGTCAAACTTTTTGCCGAAACGCTCAAGCCACACATCTTCAATTTTCTTATTAATGCTCAAATTGAAAGCAGTTTTTTCTGGATCATCAGAGACTTCTGGATTCTTTCTGTAAAGTGACAATAAGATGTCATGCTTTAACATTTCAATAACCTTTTTTGTAGACTTATTTGGTAGGTTAACACTCTTGGCTAGTTCATCAATACTTTGGCGCATAATTTTTTCCTTCTAAAAATTTAACTTATACATATATTATAACATCTATTTTATTCAAAGCAAACAAATAATATGTTTTTTTAAATAAAAATTACATTCTATTTTTCCTAGTGTTAGTGTTATAATCTCCATCCTTTTTGTCTAGATTTGCAGTTGTTCCTTCTTCAATACAATAAACTTCTGCAAAAGTCCCAACATCTCTATTCCACTGTTCATTCCACATACCAGGAGTTGTTACGAAAACAATTCTAACACCCTTGTTTATATGATCTTCAAAATCTGCTCTTCTTGGAGGATTATCACAACAGTCAGTGAAATACACAACAGATTTTACTTTTTTCTTTTTCATAATTGGTGAACTTAAAGCTTCATTCAAGCAACGAGCAAAGTCAGTTCCACCATTACCAAAAATAGGAACACCCTCATTCATTAACTTATTGACATTATGCTCATTAATAATCATTGGCTCTCCACGTAAGACTGTATCTGCTGACATAAGAATCACTTCTCTAGCAGTATCTCCAGTGCTTGAAACACCTTTCTTTAAACTTAAAGCTTCTGATAAGAATTCTTTTCTCATGTTTCCACCAGAAGTTGATCCAGAAGTATCAACCAAGCATAACACAGCTTCATCTGGAGATTGTGGCACTAATGCTCCCATATAGAAAGGATCTACTCCCATACTTTTCTTATCAAGATACCAAGGGATTGCGGCTTCATCATCAGTTTCTTTTAGTTTCAATCCATCTCCCAAGAAATGCTTTCTAATACCTAATTTCCAAACAATCTTTCCTTTTTCAAGACCAGCAACCAATTCAGAAGCTTCTTCAGCAATATGCTGACCAGGATATTGACCATTAGCTTTAGATGCTTGAGAGATAGCAGTTTGAATAGCATCAACATCATTGAGTTTTGCTTGATCTTTTTTCTTACCAATTGCTTCTACATCACCCGCCTTTGGAAGATTAAGTGCTTTACCCACTGTATCTTGTAAACCTTCTTCTTCAATAATATCTAAAAGTTCTTCAGGTGTTATATGATGAATAGGGCTATAGTCATCATCATTTTCGTCTCCACCCTCTTGTGAGTCTTCATTTTTGTTACCGCCCTTTTCCTCTTTATCTCCACCTTTTTTAGGCTTTCCACCACCTTGTTGAGAATTACTTGAGTTATTTTCTTGATCATCACTATCTTCACCATCAGAAGGATCGGAATTTGAGCCACCACCACCTTGGCCTTTTCCACCTTGGCCTTGCTGTTTTTGTTGTTGTTTCTTTTTTTGTCTTTCTTGTAACAATAACATTTCAGCAACAACCTCTTCAGCCATCTTGTAATATTTGTCAGCTTCTTCTGGCTTCATTCCGTGTCCAATTTCTGCTAAAAGTTTAACAGGCTCCAACTTGAAACCTTTTACTAATTTTCCATTAATAACCATATCTTCAGCGATATTGGCAATTACTGGAGGGAAATTTTTTAAGCGATCAACGTGATAGTAAAGCTTATGCATTAACTCATGTAATAGTAAAAATATAACACCGCTTTGTCTTCCATCGCTGTCTTGTTCTTGAGTAACTAGTTTTCTCATAAAATCAGCATCAACAAACACATGGATACCATCAGTAAAAGCAGTATTAGCAACCTTTTTAAATCTTGGGTGGTCATAAACGAATATTGGTGTATGCATTGAAATTAAAGATAAAACACCAAATCTTGGAGCACTACTGTTTCCTTTATCAATCATTGTGTTACCACGTAAGAAAACTAAATAATCATGCATTAATTCTGCCATATCATCATTAGGACCAGGATATGCTTCACCTGTTTTTGGGTCAATCAATGGCTCACCCGTTTTTGGATCAACAGGTCCATCTGAACACAACTTATCATGTACAATAATTCCGTTTTTACCACCGATTTTTACTGGAGTTTTTCTAATTTCGCTCATAAGCATCCTTAAATAATTTTTTATCTCTTTATATTTTACCATATCTAATATAAATTTCTAGTATTTATACTAAAAAAAAAATATTGCCAATACTTTTCTTATCTGTTAAGATTAATTTGCAATCAAAAGGAGGTCAACTATGGACTTAAAAATCATTGGAGAGCATATAGAAGTATCAGAACCAATACGAGATTATATAATTGAAAAGTTTAAACATTTGCCAATTCCTGATAAAATGCATCATGCTGAATTTAGAATTGGAAAAGATGGAAATCATATACAACATGTAAAGTTTAGTGCCAACTTTAATCACAAGAATTTAACAATTGATGTTAAAGCAGATAATGTTTATCATGCTGTAGATCAGTTAATGAAAAAGTTACATACTAACCTAACTAAAGATAAAGAAAAAGATAAATCACACAATAAACATTTACATAAGATTAATTAATAAAAATTTAAAAGCCCTTTCGGGCTTTTTTATTTTCTCTTAATTGAAGATAGACCTTTTAGTTTAGGTTTTTCTTCCTCAACTTTTTCTACTTTTGTTTCATCAATTTTTTCTTCTAATGTATTAACGGTTTCTTTTTCTTTTATTTTATTAAATTGACCTATAATTTTAGGAAGATTTTCTTTTAAAGAAATGTCAGTAATTAAGTCAACAGGTGTTAAGTTTTCTTTATTTTTTTGATTTAAAGGAGCATTCTTTTCTATCAATTTTAATAGTAAATCATAATTGTTTGTTTTTGCGGCATAATGAGCTACATTTTCGTAGTTCTTATCAACCAAAGAAAGATCAGATGTTCCTAAATCAATAAGATAATTTGCCATATCTATTTTATTTTCAGAGATAGAAACCATTAATGGTGTTTTACCATCTTTTGTTTTTGCATTAATATTACAATATTCAATAACAGCTTTAGTAACTCTGTCTGGAGCATTTTTTACACATTCGTGTATTAGGTGCCATTCTAAATATGGCACTTTAACATCTAAATTTGCTTCTTGATTATATAACTCTTCTACAATATCCCAATTTTTATGTTGGGCTGCATATAAGATAACTGCTACACCGTTAATCTCGTGATCAACATATGGTTTATCTTCTAATTCAAATAACTCTTTTATACGTTGGCAGTTTCCAGCAAGAACAGCCTCATTTAGTTCATTATTTACATTGATTTTATTGAAACTTTTTTCAAACATAATTTTTCCTAGTAATTACATATATTATAAAGGATAGTTTTATAAAATCAAAATAATTATTCTCTATTGCCTAGCTCTACACCTCTTAAGAAAGCAATATCACCAAAGTTTTCTTTTGGTATATGCTTATGTTTTATTGCTTTTTTTAATAAAGAAATGAAATCTACTTCAAAATATTCATATTTACCAAAAATCAAAACTGATTCTATTACACTTGTGAACTTTTTTAATCCAATTCTGTTTTTAATTTCATCTAAAGAAACTTCAGCATCTATTATGAAAGCCAATCTAGTGTTGTAATATTTATCTTCATTATTTTCATCTTTTAAGATTTCTTGAAAATCTTTTTCTATAAATCCCCCAGGATAAGCTATGCTATAATTTTCATCATCATAGTCTAAATTGATAGGATTATTTAAAAAAAATGTATCTTTTTCTTTTAAGGCATTTTTAAAATTTTTCAGATTACCTTTTTCTTCTTGAAAAAAATTTAACCAAAAGTTTAAGTCTCTATCATCCATTTTTTATTAATTCCTTTGGAGTTAAGCCTTCTTTATTCTTTTCAGCTAAGGATATACCTTTACTTATTAAGTAGTCTATAATTTCTTGATTTCTGTCCGTCATCCCAAAAGCAATATGTAAAGCATTGTTTTGATGTTTGTCTAGTTCAAAAATGTTTAATTTATTTTCATTATAATGCTCAAATATTTTCTTAACAAAATAAATATCATTGGTTGATACAGCCTTATGAGTATAACAGAAAAATTTATTACTTTTATTTGGAAATCCTTTTTGAAGAATTGAATTAAACAAGTTTTTATGTTTTCTGATCATAACTTGAAGTAACACATCTGTTCTAGGTCTATCATGTAAAATGGTCAGATCTACACCATCATTTATAGCATTGGTTATTTTGGATAAATCTTTTAGTATTTCTAAAATATTTTCTTTTGTTATATTACTCATAAGAACTCAATATGTAACTGTTTTATTATCTATTTTTAACAATCCGTTGTCTTTGGCATAATTTAGGAGCCATTCAACATATTTTTTACCACCAAAACAGTCATCATTTTCTCTATTTTGTTTCCAAAATTCCATAACACATTTATTGGCATGTTCACAATCTAAGCATTCTGAATTCTGATCTCTTAAGATTTGCTTTCTAAGATAAGATCTTCTTTCTTTACTTTGTAAAACACTCGCAAAATCTTCTCTTAAAATATTACCAAAATATCTCATATACTCTTGGTATCCGTTTTTATAATCTGGAAGAACGAAATCTCCATTAGGCAACAAGAACAGTGTTTGTCCTGCTATGTTTGCCATAGAAGGTTGTTTTGCTTGATGTAATATAAAACTTAACTGACCTATTTCTGGAACAAAGTTTCCTTTATTTTTTTGTTCAAAATAATACTCTGATGCTTCTATCATAAAATCGCTCCAAGCATTCATTGTTGGCGCATATTTATTATAAGCTTTGCCATCATTTTGTTCGTTCCACATAAATGGTAAAAAAGAAATCTCTTTCACTTTTAAATCTGAAAGATACTGCATAACTTTAGTGGCACCATCTTTTAATAATTCATGATTCACAACTGAAATCGTTCCAACTTCTAATCCGAAATCTTTAGCTTGCTTTATTTTTTCTTCCCATTTTTTTACATAATTTTTACCACGCATTAGCCCATCAAAAGATGTTTGAAAATGCCCATCTCCATATTTTTGAAAGAATGGGAACCACGAGTTAGTATCTATTGTTAATAAAGAAGTTAATACTGTATGTTTTGTAAAATAGCCTTTTTCTTTTGTAAAAATATCATTTAGTATGTTAGTAGCAGTTAAGAAGTAATCCATTCCCATTTCAGTTGGCTCACCACCATACCAATAAAAAACCATCACTTTATTTTTGATATTTTTTTTAGAGTAATAATAATCTACTTTTTCAGCAGTTATTTTTAAATTTTCTAAAGACATTATTTCACTATTTCTTCTTTGCTCTTTTGTTAAATAACAATGAGGGCAGTTTAAACTACACCTTAAAGAAGGCATTAATGTAAAAATAAAAAATCCACTTTCTATACTAAATGGTTGTATATCTTGACTCGTGAATTCTACATTTATTCTACTAATATAATCATTGGCATTTTTATTCGCCAAAGAAAATTGTTGTAAATTAAAATTTTCCATAATTATTTATCTTTTTCAAAAATTATACAAGTAATACACCCAATGTCAAACTAGATATTGATTTTATTTATTTATTTATCTATACTCATTTCAATTATATAAAAACAAACAAATATGGTGGTTTATGAGTCAAGAAGAAGTGTTATCACAAGAAGAAGTTGACAACTTACTAAAAGGCATTACTGGAGAACCTCAAGAAGCAAAAAATGAGGCTACTACTGAAGAAAATGGCATTAGTAAATATAACTTGGCAGAACAAGAAAGAATTGTTCGCGCTAGGATGCCGACTTTAGAAATTATTAATGAAAGACTAATTAGAAATTTAAGAATGGGTCTTTTCAATTTTACTAGAAAAACCCCAGATGTGGCTGTTCTAGATACTAAAGTTCAGAAATTCAGTACATTTTTATCTGAGTTAGTAGTTCCTACAAATCTTAATATAGTAACATTTAAACCTTTAAGGGGTTCTGGATTAATTACTTGTGAACCAAAATTAATTTTTTCTATGATAGACACACTGTTTGGTGGCAGTGGTAAATTCCATACTAGGATTGAAGGTAGAGACTTCTCTAATACTGAAATGAGAGTTATCAAAAAATTATTAGAAGTTATTTCTGAGGAATTTAAAAAAGCATGGTCAGGAGTGTATCCATTAGAATTTGAATATCAGCGATCTGAAATGCAACCACAATTCGTTAATATTACTGCCCCAAATGAAGTTGTAATATCTACTTGTTTAAAAATTGATTTTGCGGATACATCTGGTTTTATTTATATTACCATACCATATGCTACACTAGAACCAATAAAAGATACTTTATATTCTTCAGTTCAAGGTGAAAATTCTCATTCTGATAATAGATGGGAAAATAGCATAAAAAGTCAAATAAAAGATGCCCAAGTGGAAATGAAAGTTGAGCTTGGAAAGATGCAAGCAACCTTTAAACAATTAAGCCAAATGAAAAAAGGGGACTTTTTCCCTCTTATTATTGAGCCAACTGTAAATGCAACTATAGATGGTCTTCCCGTTTTTTCTTGCTATTATGGTAAAAACAATGGTAGATATGCAGTAAAAATAGATAAAAGACTAGACCTAACTAAAGGAGATAAAAAGAAATGAGTGAAGAACAAACAACTAATTTAGAAAATCAAGAAAACACTACTAAAGAAGCTACAGCTTTTCAAGATTTTCATGCACCAGTAAATCAAACTGAGGAAGATTCTGATTTAAATTTAGTTATGGATTTACCTATTAACTTAACTGTTGAGTTGGGCAAAACACACATTCCTATTAAGAATTTGATGCAACTTAACCCTGGTTCAGTTGTTGAGTTAGATTCTTTAGCTGGTGAGCCTTTAGATATTATGGTTAATGGATTTTTAATTGCCCAAGGTGAAGTTGTGGTTGTTAATGATAAATTTGGCATTAGACTAACTGATATTATTAGTCCAAATGACAGAATTCGCAAAGCAAATAACAAATAATATTTAAAATACCATTAAAAAAGCCCGATTGGGCTTTTTTTATTTTGATATTGTTATCTCATTAGAATCTTTTTTATCATCTGAATCTAAATCCTGATTATCAACAATAAACGGTGTTATGAAAACCATCAATTCACCTTTAGTTTCGTTTTTAACATTTCTTTGGAAAAGATTTCCTAACATTGGTATATCAGCCAATAATGGTATTTTTTGAATGTCTTCTTGATTTTGAATCTCATAAACACCACCTAAAACAACCGTTTGTCCATTATTTACAGTAACAGTAGTCTCAATCCTCTTAGTGTCTATTGAAGGTATAGTTCCTCCCCCAGCAACTGGCACTAATTGACCAATACTATCTTTAGATATTTTAAGATCTAAAACAACTTTACCATTAGGAGAGATCTGAGGAGTTACATCTAATTTTAAAGATGCTTTTTTAAATTCTACTGTTGTTCCACCAGTTGTTCCAGCAGTTGTCGTGTATGGTATTTCAGATCCTTGCTCAATCGTAGCTCTTTGATTATCTGCTGTTAATAATCTTGGATTAGATATTATTTTACCTCTGTTATTATCCTCAATAGCTGACAATTCTAAATTAATTAAGTTTTGAGTTGCTGTATTTAATAGGGTGATACCAATAGCTCCAGGGTTAGCACCATTTACTGTTCCTGCAGCTAAATTAGATAATAACCCAGAAGCATTAGCAGTACCTTTAGTATTAAATTGGGCATTTCCGTTTGTCTTATTATAATTAATGCCAAACTTTGCTCCGATATCTTGTCCAAATTTTTTATCTGCAATTACAATTTTTGCCTCAACCAATACTTGTTTATTTGCCACATCTAATTTTTTAATAATTCTTTTAATTTCTTTTAGTCTCTCTTCAGTATCTTGAATAAATAATACATTATTCCTTTCATCAACACCTATATTTCCTCTTTTAGATAAAAATCTGTAATTTGTATCACCTTGCCAACTCTTACTAGAAGAAACTTCGGCAGAATTTTCAGAAGCACTTACCTTAGTGTTTGACACTGTTTTTCCAGAAGAACTAACCTTTGCTTCTAAAACCGCCTTCATATCTTTAGCATTATAGTAATTAATTTGAAAAAATTCTAACTTTAATGGTTCTAGCTCTAAATTTTGGTTTAATAAGGAAATTTTTGTTGCATTATTTCTTTCTACTTCTTCCCTTGTAGCGATCCAAATTACATTGCCTTCTTTAACTTTTTGTAATCCTCTAGATTCTAATATGATATCTAATGCCTGATCCCAAGGAACTTCTCTTAATCTAATGCTCATAGTTCCTGTGACAGCATCACTACTTATTAAATTTAACCCTGTGAAATCTGAAATTACTTGCAAAACTGCCCTTACTTCCATATCTTGGAAACTCATAGATAATTTTTTACCTGTATATTTTGAGTTGTCTGTAGAACCTTCATTTTCTTTAATTTCTATAACAAATCTTTTGCCCACATTAAAGGTTTTATAATCCCAATTGCCTTCAATATTTATATTTAACAATAAATCTCCATCTTGTTTTGATGCTTTTATATTTTTAATTATTGAGCCAACTGAAGTAGCATTTATTTTACTTAATAATTTTTCATCAGCATAAGTATTTTTAAATGTTACTAAAAGATTATTTTTATCTTTTTTGAATATTGGTTCGCCTATATTTTTATTTAAATCAACAATAACTCTATTCTCTAGATTGCTCTCTTTTTTAATATTTATTTTTTCTAACTCTAAAAAAGATGAATCTTCTTTTGTAATTTTATCAATTTTAACCCAAGAATTTCCGGTATTCTTAGTGTCTACTTTTAGCTTGAAACTCTCACCTGTTTGTAAGTTTTTAAACTCATTAGATTCCTCAATCAATATAGTAAGATATTCTTTATTGGTTTTGTAATCAAATGCTACATATTGATTTGTTTTGATAATAATCTTCAATTTACCATCTATTTCTCTAAAATAAACTTTCTCCACTAATGGATCATTTTTAGGTATATTAGGTAAAGAAAAATCCTTCTTTATTGATTCTGAAGAAATTATAATTTCATTATTCTCTACATTGGCAACCATATTAACAGAAGTAAGACCTTCTGTGGATAAGTCAAAATTTATAACACTTCTTAGCTTTTGATCCATTTTTTGAACTGGGCTTGCCACATTAGGTTCAACATTGTTGTTTTCTTTTACAATTTGATTTGTAGTGCTGGCACAACCCGCAACTAAAAATATACTTGAAGAAGACAATAAACCTAATTTTTTATATTTATTTTTCATATCTTATCCTTATTTTTTATTAACACCTTCAAACAAAAATATTTTTGTTTCTCTTTTTTCCCACTTATCATAATCTTTGAATCTCTCTTCTAAAATTATTTCACCCTCATTTAGAGAAATAATTTTTCCATAATTTAATCCCATGTAGTTACCTTTTTTTACATAGTAAAGATTATTGGAACTATCTTTTATCATGGCATGCATAATGTTATCTTTTTTAACACTTCCTACCATCCTTAAATTTGATAAATCAAATTGTTCCAATTCTTCTTTAACTCTATTTAAATCAGGAGCATATTTATTTTTAAAAATATCTAAAGTAGAAACTTTCCCAACTCTAGAAAAAGGATCTAATGTCGCAGTGAATTGAGTTGCTTCATACACCTTAACTGGAGGTAATTTGTCTATTTTACCTTTCAATTCTTTTTCTTGCTTAGCCATCCATTCTTTTAAGTCAGAATATTCCCCAAAAGAACATCCAACTGATATTAATGGCAAAAGAAAAACTAAAATCATTTTCTTCATTCTTTAGTCTCCTTTTTTGCATTTTTATCTTCTTTTGCTATTTTCCCTTTTCCTTTTTTAGCTTTTTTCTTTTCTTCAGCTATTTTTCTAGCTTGCTCTTCTAGCTCTTCTTGATCTAAGTATCTAAAAGTTTTTATTTGAGCTATTAAAGCAACTTGATTATTTTTATCTAAATTAATTTCCATGTTATTAAAAATTACAACTCTAGATAGTTGTGAAATGTCAGCAGTAAACTTTCCTACAGCCTCAAAGCTACCAATTAATTTAATATCTATAGGTAACTCGGCATAGAACTCTTTTATTTTTTCCTGGTTTGGCTTGAACAACTCAACACTTAATCCTCTCATAATCGCCGCTTGGTTTATATCTATGAGTAACTTTTCCATTTGAGACTTATCTGGTAGTTGTTTTAATAGATTATCTGAATCTTTTGTGACAACCTCTAGTTGCTCTTTATATAAGTCTAAATTAACTGCCTGTCTTTTTTTATCAATGAATTCTTTCTTTAGGGATTCTTCTTTCTTTTGATATCCATCTAATTCAGAATTTAATGGATTTATGTCTACCAAAACACCAATAATGAAAACCAATATTAAAGTTATCACACCTAATAAAATTTGTATTGATATAGGCCAATTATAATACTCTTTAGGATTTAAATTTTTTAAATCCTCTCTGATTATGTTAAATTTTTCTAAGACGACTTTCATTGGTTCACCTTTTTGTTGTTAGCATTAGGATTAACCTCTTCTTCAGGTCTTTCTATTTTTAAAACTAGAGAAAACTCACTTATTTTAACTTCTTTAGCTCTATTTCTATTTTTAACAATTGAGTTATCAATATTCTTTGCTTTAATTTCTTTTAATATTGGCTCTTTTAATATTTTAGATTCATCTAATCCAACCATATAATGAGAAACCTTATTGTTGGAATATGTTTGTCCAACTATAGTGACATTATCATTTTCTTTTTTAACACTATTTAAAAATGTATCTTCTGGTATTGTATTCGCCACAGTGTTTACTATATTTATAGCATCTGATCTATTTGCTTGTAATTGCTCAACAACTTTTCTCTTTGCTAATGTTAATTTAATTTCTTCTTTTAATTTTGCTATTGATTTAATTGTTTCATCCAATTTTTTGTTTTCTGAAGCAATAAAATTATTTCTATTTTTTTGTTCTTCTATCCTAAAAGACATAATTCCGTGGCCTATCCCAGTTAAAATTAATCCGCCAATAGCGAAACCACCTATTAGAAAAGCAAATCTTTTTACAGCATTTGATTTTTGCTTTTCCCTATAAGGCATTAAATTAATTGTAATAAATCCATTTTTCATTTTTAATAATCTCTTAAATATTGTCTAACTGCCAATGAAGTTGCTAAAAACAAATTTTGCTCATCTTTATTGAACTTTTGAATATTCGGGATTGATTTTTTTGCATTCTCTAAAGGTTTAGCTATATATGGCTCATTTAAAACCATTAAACTTTGCTCTTCTAATAAACCCTCTATAATCATTTTTTCAAAATTAGGATGTCCAGCAACACCGCCACTTAAAATAATATCATCTACCTTTATTAAGGAATGAGCAGAACTGAAGTATGCCAACAAAGTAAAAAATTCTAGTTTGTAATTTAATAAGAAATTTCTTTCTATATCCAAGAACATTTTATCTTCGCTTCTTTCTTGTTTTAGTTTTTCAGCTTCTTCAAATGTTACTCCCAAATTGTTCATTAAATCCATTGTTAATGTATGTCCACCCAATTGAGAATCTTTTGTAGCTATTAATTGACCATCAACATAAGCATACATTCTTAGCATAGAAGCAGAACAGTCTGCAAATATATATGTTCCTTCGTAAAACTGTAACCCTTTCATTAGCTTTAATAAGTTTTCAATTGCAAAGCCTTCAACATCTAAAATTTCTAAATTTAAACCAGCACCCTCTACTAATGCTTGAATAAATTCAACTTTTTCTTTTTTAGAAGCTACAACCAACACCTCAGCAAACTCCTCTGACTCCTCTTCACCAGTATACATATAATCAATAGCTAGATCATTTAAGTTTATTTCTTCAGGTATAATTTTTGAAAACTCATTTTCTACCATTAACTGTAACTCTTCAGAACTTGATAGTTTTGGTATGTATATATTTTTTGAAATCACATTATTTGAATTAATACAAGTTGCTACATTTTTAGTTTCGCAACCAGCTTTTTGCCAACATTTATTTATTAATTCTGATATTTTCGCCAACTCTTCTTCTTTAAACTCTCCGTTTTCTGCGATTACTTCTCTTGGAACTGGAACCATAGCATAGGCAGTTAGTTCTAAATTATCTAAATTTTCACCACTAACTTCAACTATTTTAATGTAGCTATTACCAATATCTAGACCGATAATACTTTTCTTTTTGTTTAAAAAATTTGATATTCCATCAAACATTTATGTTCCCTTTTTTGTTTTTATATATTATAATTATTCAAATTTAATTAATTTATAATCATCTATATGTCAAGAAAGACAAAGATAGTTGAAATTTATTGTTAAGTTTTAAAAATTAATATATAATACTAATCTTAAATTTGTTTTAAAAAAGGTGAAAATCATGAACAATAAACCATTCGGACTAAATATTGCTGTTAAAACCGCCCTTCAAGCAATTAAAGAAGGTGTAGCACCGCCTAGCGTAGCTTTAAGTAATTTGTTCTATTTGCAAAAATCTGATGTTTTCCCACAATCTTTGGATGTTAATTTTTTTAGCACAGCTAGAATTCTTACTTCTGAAGCAGAAAAGAAAATGCTTGTTAAAATGTTGGATAGCCTCAAACAACCAACAGTCAATAAAGAATCTCTTTTAGAAAAATCTTTTGCTGAAGGTTGGGTGTTCAAAAAATCCCCTCCTAAGAAAATGGTTAAACCTGTTTCACAAAAGAAAAACCTAACACCTAAAAACAATTCAAAACCCAAGGTGGCTCCAACTGTTGTGGTTAAAAAAACAAAATTAGCACCATAATATTGACAAAAATGTAGTTTTGATACATAATATTACAAACTAAGCCTTTCGCATCAGCAAAAGGCTTTTTTGTTACTATAAAGGAATTGAAATATGGAAAACTCTCGTGAACTTATCTTAATAGCTGAAGCCGTAGCTAAAGAAAAAGGCTTATCAAAGCAAGAAGTGCTTGATATTTTATCTGAAAGTGTTGAGGTTGCTCTTAGGAAAAAATTTCCAGAGGGTGCTTTAGTTCAGGTGGAAATTGATGAAAAAACTGGCGACATGAATGCTTGGCGACTTTTTGAATTGGTTGACTCAATTGAAAATATTGAGGGACAAATGTTGAAAAATGAAGTTGAAAATGAGGAAGTTATTGACGGTTATGTTTGGGAAAAATTTGATTTCTCTCTTACTCGTCAACAATTTAACATTGTAAAACAAGTTGCTTTACAAAAAATTAAGAACCACTCTCGTGACAACTATATTCATCACCTTTTAAATAAACCAATTAATTTACATTCAGGAACAATTAAGGCTATCAAAAAAGATTTTTTCCTTGTTGATACTAATGGTGTAGATATCGTAATTTATAAGAGAAGCATTCCAATGAGAGAAACTTATAAAAATGGTGATAAAATTCGCTTCACACTGAAAGAACAAAATGGTCACTATGTAGGAGATCGTGTTTCTGAGGAATTTTTGCTTGAGCTATTTAAAGAAGAGATTTCATATGTGGAAAATGGTGATGTTTCAATTGTTGCTATTGCTCGTAATCCAGGTTTTAGATCTAAAGTTATTGTCGCACCCTCAAAGAACAACAATAAAGTTGATGCCGTAAGGACTTGTATTGGTGCTAGAGGACTTCACATTAAGAATATTCAGCAAGAATTAAATGGTGAGTTTATTGATATCATTGGCTACAATGAAGATCCAGCACAACTTTTAATTAGTGCTATCTCACCAGTTAATGTTACAAAAATTGTAATGGATGAAGATGCTAAAAAAATGGAAATTGCCGTTGAAGAATCTGGTTTAGCCTTAGCTATTGGTCGTGGCGGTAAAAATATTGAAATGATTAGCAGACTTATTGGATGGGAGATTAAAGTCTATTCAGAAAATGAGTGGGAAACTAGACAATTCCAAGAACAAGAAGCCTTAAGACAGTATTTTGCTTTTGGTTTGAATTGTGATGCTGAATTGGCGGAGTATGTTGTTGAATGTGGCTATTTATCATTAGAAGAAATTGCCTACATTCCCGACAATGAACTTGATTTTGAAGAACTTGATGCTGAAACAATTAGCGCTTTAAAAGAGAACGCTGTTGAAACAATTCAAGATACTGAGAAGAACAAACAAGCTGAAGGCATTAAGATACTTTATTCTTTAGGCTTTGAATCTGAAGAAGTTGAAACACTTTTGAATGAAAATGTTTTAACAGTAGAAGATGTTGCCGATCTTTCAACTTATGATTTACAAGATTATCTTCCAAATATTGACATTGAAAGAGCAAAAAATATAATCATGAGAAGTAGGCAAGAACAAGCAGCCTAAGTATGAAAGGACAATATTTTGCGTATCACCAAGTTAACCGATTATGGAATTTTGTTGCTTTGTGAATTAAAGCAAGATGTTGTCCTTTCTTCAAAACAGTTGAACATTAAAACTAAAGTGCCATTGGCAACTATCAATAAGGTCATGCGACTTTTGATTGGAAGTAAAATTTGCACTTCAAAAGAAGGTAAAAATGGTGGTTTTTATCTTTTAAAACCCCTAAATCAAATTTCTATTTTAGATGTCATATCTAGCATAGAAGGTCTTTATGATGGATTGACTGACTGTGTTGACTCCAACAATAATCCTTGCGCCTTGGCTGGTAGTTGTAAAATTACCAATAGAATGAAAACGATAGACAATCAAATATATGATTTATTGAAAAATAAATTTCTTAGTGACTTAATCTCTTAAAAACTTGACTTATTTTTTCTTGTTATTAAAATCATACTAAATTGGTATGAGTTAAAAATATGGAAAATAAACTAATAGAAGAAAAAATAAATTCTCAAGAATATAAACTAGGGTTTTCAATGGATATAGAAAATGAAACTATACCTATTGGGATTAATGAAGAAATAGTTAGATTAATTTCTTCTAAAAAATCAGAACCAGAATGGCTTCTAAATTGGAGATTAGAAGCTTATAGACATTGGATGGAAATGAAAGAACCAAAATGGGCAAATGTTTCTTATCCAGAAATAGATTATCAAAATGTTTATTATTATAGCACTCCTAAAAAAATAAAATCTAATAACGGTGAAATAGATCCTGAATTAAAAGCATATTTTGAAAAACTTGGGGTACCTTTAAATGAACAGCAAGTATTAGCTGGGAATATAGCAGTGGATGCTGTTTTAGACTCTCAATCTGTTGGAACTACATTTAAAGAAAAACTAGAAACCCTAGGGGTCATATTTTGTTCCTTTACAGAAGCCGTTCATAATCATCCAGATTTAGTAAAGAAGTATTTAGGAACTGTTGTTTCTTATAAAGATAATTATTTTGCTGCGTTAAACAGTGCTGTTTTTAGTGATGGAAGTTTTTGCTATATCCCTAAAGGTGTTAAATGTCCTATGGATTTAAGTACTTATTTTAGAATTAACCAAGCCAATATAGGGCAATTTGAGAGAACATTGATTGTCGCAGAAGAAGGTTCTTCTGTATCTTACTTAGAAGGATGTTCCGCAGTTAAAAGAGATGAAAATCAACTACACGCGGCTGTTGTTGAAATTATTGTTCTTGATAATGCATCAGTTAAATATGCAACTGTTCAAAATTGGTACCCTGGAGATAAAGATGGTAAAGGTGGTGTTTATAATTTTGTTACCAAAAGAGCTGAATGTAGGGGTGAAAATTCACATGTTTCTTGGACTCAAGTAGAGACTGGAAGTGCTATTACATGGAAGTATCCCTCTGTGATATTAAGAGGAGAGAACAGTGTGGGAGAGTTTTATTCTGTTGCCTTAACAAATAATTTTCAACAGGCTGACACTGGAACAAAAATGATTCATTTAGGTAAAAATAGTAAATCGACTATTATATCTAAATCTATTTCTGCTGGAAAATCTATTGGAACATATCGTGGATTAGTTAGAGTTTCTAAAAATGCGGTTGGTGTTAGAAATTTTACACAATGCGATTCTTTAATTTTTGGTGAAGCCATAGTTAATACACACCCATATATTGAAACATTTAATAACAGTAGCACTCTTGAGCACGAAGCAACTACAAGCAAAATATCTGACGAACATCTTTTCTATTTACAACAAAGGGGTGTTTCTGAAGAGCAAGCAAAAAATCTTTTAGTTAATGGTTTTTGTAAATCTATTTTTCAAAAACTACCTGCTGAATTTGCTGTGGAAGCACAAAAATTGCTAGAAATCAACTTAGAAGGAAGTCTTGGATAATGGAAAATAATATGCAAATCAACAATTTAAATGTTCAAAAAGGACAAAAACAAATTATTAAAGGATTGAATCTGAAATTGGAACCTGGGATTAATATTCTAATGGGTCCTAATGGATGTGGAAAAACAACCTTAAGTTATACAATTGCAGGACATCCAGATTGTGAAGTCTTATCTGGAGATATTAACTATAAAAATACTAATATCTTAGATGATGATATTCAAGAAAGAAGCCTTAAGGGTATTTATTTGGCTCCACAATACCCAAGTGTTATTGAAGGTTTATCTCATGCCGCACTAATGAAAGAAGCAATAAACATACGTAAATCAAAAGATAATCAAGAACAATTGGATGAATTTGACTTCTTAACTTTACTAAAAAATAAAGCTTCACAGTTTAATTTTAATCCGAAAGATTACATTAGAAACTCTTTAAATTATGGGTATTCTGGTGGTGAAAAAAAACGAAATGAAATGCTACAAATTTCTTTATTAAATCCTAGTTTTATTATTTTAGATGAAATTGATTCTGGATTAGATATTGAAGCCATGAAATACATAGCAACCTTCATTAATGAATATGCTTCAAAAAATAATTCAACATTTTTAATTATCACTCATTACCCTAATTTTGCTAGATTATTAGATGTTAAAAAAGTATATATAATGAAAGACGGAAATATACATAAAACTGGAAACATTGATTTAATTTCCAATGTTGAATCAGAAGGTTTTGGAGATAAATAATGGGAGATATTTTTAATCCAAATCATTATTTAGATTTAAATTCATTAAAAGAAGATTTAACTGATTCTTTTAGTATAAATTTAAATGAATTGTATTTATCAAGAAAAAATAATTTTTCAATTTTCAAATTTATCCTTATAGATGATACTACAATCAATTTTTCTGAATTAACTAATTTTAATGGTGAGATCATTAATGAAAATATTTATATTATTAGGACTAATTCTAAAAATGAAAATCTAAATATAAAAATATTAGGCAAATCAAATCTAATAATAGAGGACATAGCCATTAAAAATATTCCCAGTTCTTTGACAATTCAATCTAATGGAGACAATAGTTTTTATTATTTTACAAATTATGAACTAAAAAATATTTTTTATAACACTATCAATATTGAAGTTTTTGGTAATCTACAATCTTTGTTTATTACAAAACCTCAATTAAAAAAACATAAAAATAAAATTACATACACACTAAAAGAAAATTCATCTCTTATCCATAATAGTTTTACTGAAAACACCAATGGTCAGACTCAAGATGATAGTATTGAAGTATTACATTCAAAAGAAGCTAAAAGTAAAATTAATTATGTGAGTTTAAATCATGGTAAAGTTTCTACTCAAGTTAATTCTGTAATTCCTGAAGACGCAGATAATTGTGAAACTTATCAATCACTTTCTCACTTGGTTTTGGAACCCAACGCCATTACAAACTCTAAACCAAATTTGGTCATAAAAAATAAAAATGTTTTAGCATCTCATGGAAATAACATAGGTGGATTTAACCCCGAACACTTATTTTATTTAAAACAAAGAGGTTTGACTGATGATATAGCTAAAAAAATATTAGCTAAAAGCAAATATTTTAATATTATTCAAAATAATTATTTTGCTGATAATTTAATTTCTTATTATGATAGGGGATGATATGAATCAGATTAAAGATAATTTCCCTATTTTTAAAAATCATAAAGATCTTGTGTTTTTAGATAATGCTGCTACAACCCAAAAACCTTCCATACTATTAGAATCATTAAGTGAATATTATTATAATTATAACAGTAATGTTGGAAGGGGTATTTATAAGCTAGCAGAGCTATCTGAAAATAGTTACCAAAATAGTAAAGATAAGATAAAGAATTTTTTTAATGCCTCTAATTATGAGCTTATCGTTACATCTGGAAGCACTGAATCTTTAAACTTAGCAGCACATATATCAACTAGTTTTAGCAAAAAGAAATATATTGTAATCCCATTTTTTGAGCATCATGCCAATATTTTAATATGGCAATCTTTGGCCAAAAAACTCAATTTGGAAATTTTTTGGATTACAGATTTAGACCAATTTAATAACCCTAATGAATATATTAGAGAAATTAAAAATGAAATAGCTATTATTGCCTTAACACATGTTTCAAATGTAACAGGAGAAATTATACCTATTCAACCCTGGATTAATATAGCTAAAGAAATTGATGCTATTTCTGTTATAGATGGTTCTCAATCAGTAACTAGCCTCTTAATTAATCTTAATGAAATTCAGTGTGATTTCTTTGCTTTTTCAGCACATAAGCTTTATGGACCAATGGGACTTGGTTTTTTATTTATGAATCCAAAATTTTTAAGCTCCGATCCTATTAAATTAGGAGGAGGGATAATTGAAGATGTTACGCTTGAATATCACGAATTAACTCAAGGCATTAATAGATTTGAGGCTGGCACACCTAATGTAGCCAATACATATGCTTTTAGTAAAGTTTTAGATTGGTTAAAAGAAAACCAATGGGAATTATTATTGAAAAAATCCAAAACAATTACAAATATTTTGTATGAAGGATTAGAAAAAATAAACATTACACCTATTTCTTTATCTAAAAATTTCTCTAAAACTCACATCTGTTCATTTAATATACCAAATATTCACCCTCATGATGTTGGAACATTTCTTTCTAACAAGAATATCGCAGTAAGAGTTGGAAAACATTGTGCTTACCCATTACATCAACAATTGAATTTAAATTCAAGTGTTAGAGCATCCGTTGGCATATACAATAATGAACAAGATATTGAGTATTTACTAAATACAATTAAAGATGTGCAAAATTATTTTAAATAAGGACAGTATTTATGGACAATAGCGAATTGGACGAACTTTATCAGACTATGGTTTTAGAACACTCAAAAAAACCAAAAAACTTTGGAACTATTGAAAACTCTTTATATGCAAAAGGTAAAAATCCCTCTTGTGGTGATGAAATAGATTTGTATATGCAGATTGAAGACGAACATATAAAAGACATAAAGTTTAAGGGGCAAGGATGTGCTCTTTGTATTGCTTCAACATCTATCTTTACTGATTTAATCAAAGGGAAAGAAGTTGAAAAAGCCAATGAAACAATAGAAGAATTTGTTAATTTTATAACAAAAGAAAAAGATATACATATTGAAAAACTCAAAATTTTTGATGGTATTAAAAAATTTCCATTACGTGTAAAGTGTGTTTTGTTAGGATGGAGAACAGCTGAAAGTTTACTAAAGAAATAATTATGGATATTGTAATTAATAATATTAATCCTCAAATTTACATTGAAGATGTAAAAGATGTTTTAAAATCTATTTTTGATCCAGAGATAGATTTTAGTATTTATGATATTGGGCTTATATATGAAATACATGTTGATTTAGAAAAAATAAAAATCATTATGACACTGACATCAGTAAATTGCCCAGAAGCTCAATATATACCTGATAAAGTTAAGGAAGATTTAGAAGCTACGTTTCCAAATTTAATGGTTGAAGTGGAAATAACATTTGAGCCAGTTTGGACTGTTGACAATATGAGTGATGAGGTAAAGTTACGTCTTGGACTCCTATAAAATCCCTTGCTTTTTCATATTTTTTCTTTTAGTTTAAAAAATAATACAAACTCGGAGTAAATTAATGTTTTCTGGCATTAAAAAAATATTTTCTAAACCAGCACCAATAGAAAAAAAAGATGGTGCTAACAATTCGACAATGATGGGGCAAACTATTGGTGGAGTCACCAAAACAAAACCCATGCAACAACTCCATACAGTAAAAAACTCTACTACTCAAAAAGAACTGCCAACTTTAAATCAGTTAGCAGAATTATCTACAGACCCTAAGGTAGAAGAAATAGCCACCATTTTTTCTGAAGGAGATAAATTTTTAACTTTAGAAACAATTAAAAATCACTTTAGAGAAAAGCAAGGTAATGTTGATAAACGAATATGGTACATGTTGATGGATTTACATCAAATGTTTGACAATAAGGAAGAGTTTGATAAAACAGCAATCGCATTTGCTCAGTATTTTAGTACATCTCCACCCTCTTGGTTTCAATCAGAATTAACCTCAAATTCCGATTTAGGTATGGATAAGAATATGGTTATATTTCCAAAAATATTTGATGACAACTACACTGAAGAATTTAAAAGTTTTTTTAGAGCGGCACGTAAAAATCATTTTTGTAGAATTAATATAAGCCAATGTAAATTTGAACAAAATGATGCTCATGTTTTAGAAAAATTTATTGAGCTATTACAGAATTTAAGAAAATCAAATATACCAACTGTTTTAATGGGAGATAATAGTATTATCCGTTTTATACATGATTTCATTAAAGATCCAGATATTATTATGGACTTACATCAATCATATCTTTCTAATCCACAAATTGTTTGGTTAGCAAATCTTGAATTTTTACAATGGAAAAATAATTTTCAAGAATTTGAAAGATTTTCTATCAAATATGCTGATAAATTTGAAATATCACCTCCAGATTGGGAAAAGATAGAAAATATTACTATAGAAAGCTCTAATGAAACCAAAGATGACTCTTTTCTTATTGAAGAAATAGATTTAAATACAAACAATATACAAAATATTTTAAAACATATAGATGAAAACATTAATACAAAAAATAAAATCGTATTAGATTTTTCAAAAGTTGAGCGTATAGATTTCAGCACAGCAGGTATTTTAAGTTATCATACTCAAGAAATCATGAGCAACTCTAATGGAACAAAAAGAATTTCTATTAAAAACCCAAATGAGATGATTTTAGTTTTATTACAGATTTTAGGTATTAATGAGATAATCAATATAGAAATAAGAAAAAGAAACTAATTTGACTTATTTATAAAAAACCATTATCTTTAATAGATATTTAATAAAAAATAATAACAATAATAATACTACTACAAGGAGTAAGTAATGAATATACTAAAAAAATATTCTAGCTTTTTCTTGGTTTTTTTAGGAATGTTTGTATTGGGTAATCAAGCAGTGGCTCAAACAAGTAAATTTGAAGTACCTATATTAAAACCAAACAAAGTGTTAACTTTTTATGACTTTAATTATGGAGATGTTAAGAATTACATCTACAAGAAAGAAAAAGCAAGAAAAATTGACATTTTAGTAAAGCACTTAGCAAAAGAATATAAGCTAAATAGTCCATACACTAAAGAGATCTTATATACTCTTTATAATGAGGCAGAGAAAGCTAAAATTGATCCACTTTTATTTTTATCTTTAATTGAGGTTGAGTCTTCTTTTGATCAGTTTGCCAAATCTAATGTTGGGGCAATAGGTCTTTCTCAAGTTATGCCTGAGTTTCATCAAAGTAAAATTAGAGTAATTGAAAAAGAAAATTTAGATTTATGGTCAGTTAGGGGCAACATTAAAGTTGGTGTTAAAGTCCTACAAGAATATATATCTATGTCTGACGGAAATATTGAGGAAGCTTTACAAAGATATAATGGGAGCTTAAATGATATGTCTAGAAAATACTCTAGAAAAGTTCTAACGAGCTTTAAAAAATATAAATCTTTATTTTCTTAATTTTACATAACAAAAAAAGCCCCAAATTGGGGCTTTTAATTTAGCTATCAAATTATTTCTTTGATTTTGCTTGGCTTGCTGCTTGGGTTGCCTTGTTACCAACTTCAATAACAGTTTTAACTCCCTCAGCCACTACTTTGTTACCAGCTTCAACAGCACTTTTAACATTTTCATTAACTGTCTTAGTGTTGTGTTCCATTATTTCTTGAGAGATTTTAACCATTTTGTTTGGCATTTCTTGAATAGAAGCCTTATCTTTTAGACCATTCATTACTTCTTTTTGAACAGAAACAAAGAAATTAAATTGTTCTTGGCTATACTTTAAAAAACTTTCATTCATGTTTTGAATCATCCCCATAGAATTTTCAAATGCTTTACCAACGATATTATCAGTAATAAATTGATTATTTTTTTCCATCTGCTCAACAATAGCCTTATAAGCATTATTGAAGTTAGATTCAAATTGCTTAGCTTGTTCTTCTACAAATTTCTGATCAAAATTGCTTTTAACCATTGCCTCAATCATAGATTGCATTTTCTTCTGATTTTGCTCTGTAATTTTTGCCATTTCTTCAATTTTCCCTTTTTGTGACATTAAAGTTTCTACTTGTTCAGTAAAAGCTTTCATTGTTTTCTGAGTAAGTTCTTCACCCATCTTAACAGCTTTTTGAGCCTGATCACCAAAAAGATATTGACCTGTAGTAAGGTTTTTCATCACTTGGTTATCCATAAAGTTTTTCATAAAGCTTTCATTCATCAACATGTTCATAATTTTTCCTTTCAATTAAATAAGATTAAGTTTGTTGCAATGCAATATTGTGCGCCAGTTCCCCCTTAATGTCAATACAAAAACGAAAATATTTTTAGGCATTTAGTTCTAATTTTCAAAAATATTTGACTTTTACAAAAAATCTAATACATTTCTAGACAATTTGATAAATAACAGAGGGATTATATGACTAAAAAAACTAAAAATACAGCAAAAAAAACGGTATTACCGAAAAAATCTACCGCAACAGTAGGTAAGACAACAAAAACAGCTAAGCAAACAACAGAAAAGGTGGCTCCTAAAAAGACTACCTCATCTAAAACAAAGCAAGAATCCAAACAAACCAATACAAAGACAGTCGTAGCATCTAAAAAAACTACAAGCACAAAAAAATCATTAGAAAGTAAAACAACAACTACAGCTAAAGAGCAAAAACCAACTCTTAAGGATGAACCAAAAGCTAAACAAAAATTAACTGAGAATTCTAAAACAAAAGAATTATCAAGCAAACAAAGTAAAAAAGAAAAGGTTGAACCCTTTATAAAGGAAGATGTTAAATCTACAAAAAATAAAGATTCTAAAAAAACAGAAATTAACCAAAATAATAATGATGGTACAAATTCAACTTTACCTCCAATCCAAACAAGCAATACCAGTGATTATGATTTAAATAAGGTTGACCTTGATTTTGAAAATGAAGTTTATGATGAGGCAGATATAGCATCAGCTTTAGAGATGGGATTTATTGCTCAAGCTTTGGAGGCACATAAAGCCAAAGTAGCAAAAGAAACACATCCAGATTTTGATGGAGAAAGCTGTATTGACTGTGGTGAAGAGATTCCACAATTAAGACTTTCTATGGGCAGAATCAGATGTGTTTATTGCCAAGAAGCCTTAGAAAGAAAAAACAAACTACACGGAAGATAACTTACTCAAACCCTTCTTTAAGGGTTTCTTCAGTTATCTCTAATATATCTTTAGTAAAATCTTCATCTACTTGCATAGCCATCGCCAAAGCTTTAATACTTTGCTTTATATATTCACCATCATCAGTTTTATCTTGCTCTTCAAGTAATTGTTGTTCCATTTTTTGGACAAACTTACTCGTTTGATCAGCGGTTATTTCATCTTTAATTAAAGTTGGAGAAACATCTACTTCAATCTGTTTGCCAATTAAATTAAACACTTCTTTTTTGAATTGTAGAGGTATTTGTTCTAAATTTTGACCATTAGATAGTGTCCATTTCCATACAGAAGGAATATGATCAGCACAGTCTGTGCTAAGTCTTGTTATGTTTCCTGGATTATGCGCCATCATACTACCATATAGCTTTGGTTTCTTAGTCTTATGAATATGTCCATTAACTAACATTGAAACACCCTTTATTTCTTTAATTGGTATTACTCCAGGGTAGCTATCTCCAAAATCTAAATTTTCGTGAGTTAGCCAAATTACAAAAGGATCTTCAACTTTATTTGGGATTTTTACTTCTTCTGGAATTTTTGAACCATATGGTGTTGAACCTATTAATATATCTTTATTATCTATGTTCATATGAATATGAAAACCATTTTTTTCTAATGTATGTATAACTCCAGCCTCTCTAAGTAGGCTCATGGCAACATCATCACTTAAATTGATTTGGCTTTTTTCGTGATTTCCCTCAACACTTGCACAAGAGTCTTTAAGTTTTCTTAGAATCCTAATTAATTTAGTTAGCATTTCAATTTCATTTTCATCATCAACATGAAACAGATCTCCCAACATAATTAAATATAGATTTTCTCTTAATGCTATATCTACTGCTTGTGATATTTTATCTAACACAATAGCTGTAAAATCTTCATCAAGCCTTTTACCTGGCTTTTTGCTCCACAAGTGAGGATCTCCAACAAACAAAATACCATTATATCCTTTTATTTTATTCATGATTATCTCCAATTAAATGTTCTTTTGTAATTTGTTGATGACAAGTTGGACAAATATGATTGTTTTCTTTCATAAACTCTTCAATTTCTTTATTGATTTTTATTTCCCAACTAATTAAATTTTCTTTTTTAGTATTGAGATCTTCAATTAATATATGTTGATTTTCTAGATTTAATATCAATTCACTAAGTATTATAAAATCTCTTTCATCCTTTAGATTTGGTTGATTAATACCTTCAGTAGATACAGTATCTAAATTACTAGCAGATTTTAACAATGAAATTCTTTTTATTAATGTGCTAATTTCTTTAGTATCAACTAAATTAATATCTGGAATATCAGTTTTTATTTCTTCAAGTTCATTAATATATTTTTCTCTATATATACCCTTAATTATACTAGATAACTCTTCTGTATCTTTAGGGGAATCTTGATTTAATATTTTAGAATAATTAACTTCTTCAATAACTCCTATTGTTTCCAAATTAATTAAACCCATTACATCAACTTGCAGTTTGTCAATTAATGTTTCTTGGCTAATAACCTCTAAAGTATTATCTTTAAGTTTTTTAGCATCTAATGTTAGTGCTTCAATATTACTCAAATTATCTAATTGTTTATTTAATATATTAAACTTTAATTCACCATCTTTAACTATTTGTTTATTTTGACGTGTTTTATTTTTAATATTTTCCATCATTTTTTGTAAAATAATAGACTCTTTTCCTAAAGATAATATCTTTGCCTTATCTTGAGGTTTTGTATCATTTGATAATAAGAATACAGGTTGTTTTTGATTTCCAATGTGGACATCAATATCTTCTGTTGTAGATATGTTTAATTCTTTAGCAATAAAACTTGGAGTTATACTAGAATTGAATTCACTAGCAATCAAATCATTATTGGCAAATAAAGAATATTTAACCTTTTGTGGATTTTCTTGATTAGTAGTTTTAAATCTTTGCCATAAAACTTGCCTATTTTTATTTAACTCAATTAACACTTGGGCTTCGTCACAGAAATGTTTAATGTAGCTATCGTGAGAATCGTTATAAGCAACAGACTTTAATGCAGTTGCCAATACACTTTTACCGATATCATTTTCACCAATAATACAAGTTAAATAAGGATGTAATTCAAACTCTGTATCTTGATGAGACATAAATTGTCTTAGTCTAACCTTTTTAATAATATCAGGGTCTTCCACATCTACTTGGGTATCATGAACAATGTTTGCTTCTAGATTTTTACCATCAGATTCTAATCTGATTACCCTGCCATAGTCTTTAAAGTAATTCCAATCATGATGAGAAATGATAACAGTTTGAATTTTTAATTTTTCAGATATTTCGCCAATGATTTTAGCAAAAAATGGAACATGATCAGGCTTTAACCAACAATCTGGTTCATCTAAAACAATAAATTTTCTATGAGGTAATCTAGATAAAGCGATCAGTCTTAAACCAGTTGAAACAATGTTAGCGATGGAACCTCCATTGCCTTCATAAATATTTTCTCGTTGTCCATCGTTTAATGCCTCAATTCTTAAAGCAGGCAAATTATGATATGTATATAATTCAAATATAATATCTTTATCTTTCTTAAGGACATCTTTTACGAAATAAGTAAGTAATTCACTAAAAGCACCAATATTTTTCTGATGAATAGCAACTTGTAAATGTTGTAAAAACTTTAAATAATCAGGTTGTTTTGCTAACCATTTTTTTGCCTTTTCAACACTTGATACAACCAATTCTAATTCTTGTAGCAATGTCTCTTTCTTTCCCAATAGCATATTGGTTAAGTTAACACATTCTTCTACTTTTTTAATATCTAATTTAGACATGCGATTCCTTTAAGCATTTTGGGCTTCTTGCTGTAACTCTTTAATTTTAGTATTTTTTTCCTGAACTTCTTTTTCTAGTTTTGCTATCTCTTCTTCATAAGCAGTAATCTTCTTCATATTGTCTTCTTCCCAAGAAGTTAATAGTGTTTTTAGTTCTTCTAAATCATCTGTGCCATATTTTTCTTTGGCTAGAACTGCCAACTTTTCATAATTTTCCCTAGCTGTTTCAATTTTAGTATTAATTTGAACAGCATTTTGAATTATTGTTTGACTCTTTTTTTGTAATTCTTGAAATTTTTCTTGAGCACTTTTCATTGCTTTAACTCCTATAAAATATTGTCAATTATACCACACAAATAAAAATAAAAGCAATAAAAAAATAGGCAAAAGCCTATTTTTCTATTTAAAACCAATTTTTAGAATTGGAAGTCACAATATACGTGAGTCAAAACACCCATTGGTGGGGAACCACCGTTTAATGTTTGATACCAAACTTGCCAATTAGGACCAACAGTAGCAGCTCTTAACCAATTAGCAGTTACAGAACTTAAGTTGGCAGTTACAGATATTGGGTTTGGTGGGTTACTCGCAAAAGTTGAACCCCAAGCTACATAAGCAATTCTAGTAGTTCCAGATACACCAGCATCCAACAATGCTATTGTAGCATTGGTTGATCCGTTAACATAACCTAATGTTAAATGGTTTTGTGGTATAATTTCAATTTTAGGAACACCAACAGGTCCACAATCTGGTCTTGGAATATTTACATAACTATTAGCGGGCACGTTTGAATATCTAATACCACGAGAAGAATATCTAGGCAACAAATCACTTAACCATGCATTAGGCATTGCTCTTCCTGAATTTCCTTGAGTTGGCCCACCTGTATTTGATGCTCCAAGATAAATATCTCTCGTACTCATATCATTCATAGCAACAACTCTAGTTTCAGACCTAATTTCACCAGCTGAACGCATTACGTTGTTAGATATAACAGCAGATTGACCAACTAAATATCTTTGAGCTGTTACATCACCAGCACCATTACCCCATCCAGTATATGGTGCCACTACTCCAGTTCCTGAATAAACATAGTTTCTACCTTCAACCACGTTTGTAGCAAATAAATTAGTTGTATTGATACTTCCTGAGTTATTGATAGTTCCTGTATTTAATGTGTTAGCTAAAACACCAAAACCACTCAACCAACCATTATATGTAATATTAGTGGCATTATTGATATCCCAGTTTCCAGCATTAATATTGCCACGCATCGTGTTTGTTCCATCTAACTTTAAATACATATTATCAAATGTTACAGAAGAGACTAATGATGAACCAGATCTAAAAGCAATTTGTCCTGTAGCATTAATTCCACCAAATCTTGCATTATTTTCTGACCAACCAGCATTATAACCCGTTACTGTTGATGTTCCTGTAGCAACTAATCCACCATTAGCCCCCATTGATCTTACTGCATAGCCTGCCAAGTCTAATCTTACTGGATTCAATCCACTGCAAGCCATGCTTCTTTCTTTACAAACAGGAGCACTAGATAATACTAAGCCAGTTAGTCCAGCGCTTTCATTTCTAACTTGTAATACATAATTACTTCCAAAAGCATTAGAATTAGTAAATGTTGTTGGTAAATATGGTCTTCCACAAAGCACTGAAGGAACAGCGGGATAACAGTTACCAGATCCTGTGGTTCCATTACTGTTTACATTTCTTAATAGTTGCATGTTAAGAGTTGTAGTTGTATTAGTAGGAATATTAGCCAATAATGCTGCTGATTCTTTTGACAAATATGTTGTCAAAGCATCGCCCACATCTTTGAATTGCTCTCCGACAATTTGTGCTCTTCTTTGGTCTGATTTAGCACTCTCATATTTTAAATAAGCAAGCAATGCTGTTGTACTCAACCCCATTACTAATATTAATTCTATTAAAGTGAAACCCTTATTTTTCTTTTTTAAGATCATAAACTCTCTCTTTTAAAAGGTTTGTTACTAATAATCAAAACAGAAAAAATATAAATTTCAAGTTTTTTTCTTGTTAAATTACTAGATGCCCCCAAATAACTTGAAAAATAATGATTTAGCTACTATAATTATGAAAATTTTATAAAGGAGTATCTTTTGGAAAATAAACAAAACATGTTGAAACTGGCTTTGATAGTTATATTTATTTTTATGGCTGTAAATATTTTAACTTCTAATTCAACCAAACCAACCAATAATTTTTCAGAAAAAAATTATACATCTTTCTTACAAGAGGTTAAAGATAATAAAATTTCTCAAGTAACTATTGTTGAAAAAAACAATGGACCAAGAGAACTTATCGTTAAACCCAAAGAAGGTAGCACCTATTCTTTTAATGCTCCTCATGATGGAACCTTAGTTTCCAAATTAGTTGAATCTCAAACTGAGATTATTACTAAGCAAGAACCTGGACAAGGCTGGTTCCTCACATTTTTCTTTTCTTGGGGTCCAACTTTACTTTTTATAGCAGTAATGATTTGGATTATGAAGAAAACCACTGGCGGTGGAGGAAAAGGTCTATTTAGTTTTAGCAAAAGTAAAGCTCAGTTGATAGACCCTCAAAAAATTAATGTTACATTTAAAGATGTTGTTGGTTGCGATGAGGCAAAACAAGAGATACAAGAATTTATTGATTTTCTTAAAAATCCAGAAAAATTCTCAAAATTAGGAGGTAAGACACCCAGAGGAGTTTTATTAACTGGACCAGCTGGCACAGGAAAAACTCTTTTAGCAAAAGCATTAGCCAAAGAAAGTGGAGTTCCATTTTTTGCTATGTCTGGCTCTGATTTTATTGAAATGTTTGTTGGTGTTGGTGCCTCTAGAGTTCGTGACATGTTTGAAGAAGCTAAAAAAGTAGCACCTTGTGTTTTATTTATTGATGAAATAGACGCAATTGGCGGGAAAAGAGGCAGTGCTAATTTTGGTGGTGGTGGTCATGACGAAAAAGAGCAGACTCTAAATCAAATCTTAGTTGAACTAGATGGAATGGAAACAAATAAAGGTATTATATTAGTTGCCGCAACTAATAGACCAGAAATTCTTGACCCCGCCCTATTAAGACCAGGTAGAATTGATAGACAGATTGTTGTTGCTTTGCCTGACATTAATGGAAGAGAGGGAATCCTTAAGATTCATAGTAAAGAAGTTCCACTTTCTAGAAATGTTAATCTACAAAAAATTGCTAGAGGAACACCAGGATTTTCTGGAGCAGAATTAGCTAATTTAATTAATGAAGCCGCTATTTTCGCAGCTCGTAGAGCATCAAAATTTGTAGAACAAGCAGACTTAGAAAAAGCAAAAGACAAAATCATGATGGGAGTAGAACGCCCAACATTAGCTATGTCAGAAGAGGACAAAAGAGATACTGCTTATCACGAATCTGGTCATGCTATCGTTGCAAAAATGCTTAAAGAATCAGACCCCGTTTATAAAGTAACGATTATTCCACGAGGAAGAGCATTAGGTGTAACAATGCAATTACCAGAAAAAGATAGATTTTCTCATAAAAAACAATATTTGTTAGATAGAATAGCTATTTTAATGGGCGGTAGGTTAGCGGAAGAAATATTTTGCAACACTATGACAAATGGTGCAAGCAATGATATTTCAGTTGCTACAGCAACTGCTAGAGCTATGGTTATGGAATGGGGAATGAGTTCATTAGGTCCTATGGCTTATGGTGATAGACAGTCTAACTTTTTAGGTAACAGCGGTATTAACACATCAGGTCTTTCTCCCGATACATTAAGAAAAGTTGATTTAGAAGTTAGAAACATGATTGAGGAACAATACATGAGAGCTAAAAATATTCTTTTAGAGAATAAAGATAAAGTTGAAGCCATGACTAATGCTCTAATGGAAGTTGAAACTTTAGATGATTGGCAAATTGAAAACATCATGAATGGGCATCATTACAATCATAATAAAGAATTTATTAATCCAATTATTGAAGAGGAAATTATGATTACAGATGGTAGTAAAATTCTAACTGACTCAGACAAAAAACCAGTTAATTTTATTCCAGAAACATTAACATAAACATAAACAATAAAACCGCCAATTGGCGGTTTTATTTTATATTGAAGGTCTGCTAGGACTTGTTGATTTATTAAAAACAGGAGTTACATTTTCTTTTTCTGCTAGCTTGTTCAAGAAAGACTCATGCTCTAATTCTTCTTTCTTAGAAATGGCAGCCTTTTTAAGTTTCAATCCACTAAATCTTTTCACTTCCGGTCTAACCCAATTGGTTTGTTCTAAGTCTGCCTCAATATCTTCTGCCGAATGTCTATTATTAATTTCAATATAACAATCTGCCAATAATTGACAGTCTAATAATGCCCCGTGACCTTGTTCTTCACGTTGTGAAAGATCAATATTAAACCTCTTACACATTGCATCTAATGAGTGGCTTCTTTCTTCTTCAAACAGTCTCTTGGACAGCTTTAACGTACATACGGCATTTTTTACATAATCCCAAATTTTTCCTTTATTAATTCTGTCTAATTCACTATTTACAAATTTAATATCAAAGTCAGCATTGTGAATCAATAATTCAGAATCTTTAATAAATGCCAAGAATTCGTCAGCAACATCTTTAAATAATGGGGCATTTCTCACCTTCGCATCATCAATTTGGTGAACCTTAACCACTTCTTCTGGGATATGACGCTCAGGATTTAAGAGTGTGTAGTAAGTTTTTCCAGTTCTCTTACCGTCAATTAATTCAACAGCACCAATTTCAACTATTCTGTGTCCATCTTCGGGTTTTAAACCAGTAGTTTCAGTATCAAATACAATTTGTCTTTTCATGTTAATCCTTTTATTTACCTTATTATTTTACCTTATTAAAAAAAATTATCAACTATAATTACACTTTATTGAATTTTTCCAAATGGTCTTTAGTAATTAATGCTTCTTCCAAAATAAGCTTCTCTGAATATTTTTCTAATCTTTTTAAAAGTTCTGAATCAAAAACAAATCCTAACATCCAATAATCTTTATCATTAACATTATTCATCAATTCATCTTGTGCTTTTGAATCCATAACTAAACCAAATATTTTTTCTATTTGTTCTTTTGTTATATTTTCAAAATTCATATCATTTCCTTGTAACCATCACTTCGTCAATTCTATACCCATCAACATCTACTATTTCAAATATTACACCATTTATTTCTATTTTTTGGGCTTTTTTAGGTATGCATTTCATTTTGTACATTAAAAATCCATTAATAGTTTGATAGTTTGATTCGTTTTCTAACTCTTCCCAATCAAAGAGTTTCTTAACCTCTTCAATAGATGCAGTTCCATCTATTAGCCAAGAATTTTCATCTCTTTTCACAATTAAGTTAACATCTTCTATTGTTGAAACAACATTACCCATTAGAGTTGCTAAAACATCATTTAATGTAATTAATCCCACAAGCATACCAAATTCATTAAAAACACAAGCAATGTCTTGTCTAGTTTCTCTGAACCTATCTAAAACTTCCAATAAAGAAATAGAATCTGGCAATGTTAAAATACTTTTTAATCCTTGTTCTTTTAAAATATCTCTATTAAATACCATTGGCTTTTTTGCTAAAATTGTTTTTAAAATATCCCTTGACTCTATATATCCAAGTACATTATCTAAAGAAGAATCACAAACTAAAAATCTTGAGTGAGGATGTGTTAATAACTTGCCTTCAATTTCATCTTGTGAGTAATTTATATCTAAGTAAACAATGTCATTTTTTAAAGTCATTGCTGAAATAATTGTTCTATCTGTTAACGAAAAAACATTTTCTATTATTTTATGTTCGTTTTTTTCTAAAATACCATCTTGAGCACCCTCATTTATAACAGCAGAAACTTCATCAAAGGTGATCTTATCTTCTTTTTTGATAGAAACCCCTAATATTCTTAATACAAAATCGGCCAAATATGAAAATAGCCACACAAAAGGCTTTAATATTTTTGATATTCCCAACAACGGTTTGATTGTGAAACAAGCTATTTTTTCAGGATTTGAAAAAGCTATTTTTTTAGGTATCAGCTCTCCAAATATTATAAAAATAGTTGTAATTAAAAAAACACTAACAATTAAAGATAAAGTATTGATAACAGTTATATTAGATGTATAATTTTCAAGGAATTTACCAACTATTGGAGTAAAACTTTGTTCTCCAAATATACCAGAAAGTATAGCAACAACATTTAACCCTATCTGAATTACTGTAATAAAACTTGTAGGATTTTCTCTTAGCTCCAACACCAATTTAGCTCTATCATCTCCAACAGTAATAAGCTGCTGTAACTTTATTTTTCTAGATGTTGCTATTGAAAACTCTGCAACAGAGAAAAAAGCATTTAAAAAAACTAAAAAAATTATTAATAAAATTATTTCTGTATGATTCATTTTTATATTCCAATACTAATTAGATACTAGATTAATCAAAAAAGTAAAATAGGGCAAATATGCCCTATTGTTTTTATTCAATCAATTCTTCCAACTCTCCATTTAATATATTCTTTATTTTATGTATTTTTTTACCATTTATTTCATTAACAATAAAATTATGGTTAAAATAAAAAGATATATTAGCATCTTTTGGAATTATCGCATTTTGCCACTTATCTTTTTGGACACTAAGTGTTTCCCTTTCGTCTTGCTTGTCTAGCTCTATTTTTAACTGTTCTAAAGCATTCTTTTTGTTATCAAGTTGAGATCTTTCATTAGAGCTAATAACGACTAAACCTGTTGGAACATGAGTCAATCTTACGGCTGTAAGTGTTTTGTTTTTATGTTGTCCTCCTGGTCCAGTAGATTTAAAAAAATCCCAATTTAAATCTGAATCTAATATTTTTATTTCAGATTTTTCTGTAATTTTACTGATAGTAACTTTACAAAAGGATGTATGAGTTTTATCATTTTTTCCAAATGGAGAAATTCTAACTAATTTAAATATTCCAAAGAAATTTTTGAATATATTTTTTTCACAAATAAATTCAACCTCTATTGAGAAATCAGTGTTTTGAATTACTTTATAAATTATTTTTTTTCTAGTAAGATATTTTTCTACTATTTTTAAGACAAGAGAACTAAAATCTTTTGATTCTAAGCCTCCAGAAAGTGGATTAATTTTAATTAATCTTTTGTGTTGATTTTTTGGGTCAAAGTGAACCCCTGCCAATTAGTTTGACATTATTTTCAAGATGTGTTTTTGAATGTTTCATTTTTTTCCTCCTATAAAACTGTTTAATTATAAATATATAATGTTAATATGTCAAAAAATATTGCATAATTTTAATAAAAGCAATATAATTCTAAAAGTTTTAAAAGGAATACTATGTTTAAGTTTTTAGCCAAGGGAATTAGTGTTGAAATGTTTGTTGGGATTTGTGATTTTGAATATCAAAAAAAACAAAAAGTAATTGTGAATGTTGAGGCTAAAGGAACACCTACGTTTAACCCAACTGATATTTCACAGTGTCTAGATTATTCAAAAGTATGCACATTTGTAAATACATGGGCAGACAGACCTCATGTTGATTTAGTTGAAACCCTTCTTCAAGAAGTTTTGCAATTTTGTTTCAATTCAGACCAAAGAATTTATGAAGTATCTGTGGAAATTTTAAAACCAGAGGTTATTCAAAACACTGAATATGTTGGGGTGGCAGCCACCTTAACACGAGAGCAATTCATCAACAAAACTTTCAATTAATTTATAGGAGTATTATGAAAAAAACAGTTGTTATCACTGGAGCCAATCGTAGGATTGGATTATTTCTAACTGGTTATTTTGTTTCTTTGGATTATGATGTTATAGCAGTAGTTAAAACACCAGATATTAGCAAAGAATTGCAGACATTAAAGGCTTTAAATCCCTCTAGTATAGCAATTATACAGAAAGATTTTTTAACATCTAGTATTGATTGGGAGTTTTGGGATAATTTAAAAAATGTTGAAATTTCGGGATTAATACATTGCGCTTCTATTTTTAAGCATGACACTATTGAAACTACCACAATTAAAAATCTTAGGGAACATCAAGTAATTAATTGTGATTCATTTGTGGAAGCTTGTACTAGTTTTTGCCAATACCATAAAACTATGCGCCTCAAAACACCCCCAAGCTTTATTTCTTTTGTTGACTCTAAAGTTGAAGATTTAAATGTTGATCATTATTCTTACACATTAAGCAAATTAAATTTAGCATCTAATATTAAATTTTTAGCAATGACGGGGGCCCCAAGAATTAGAGTTAATGCTATCTCACCAGGATTAACTCTTCCCAGCGGAGAACAAACTAAAGAACAATTTGAAGAAGCCCAAACAAGTTTACCTTATGGATATGGAGTTACTTTAGAAGACATAGCTCAATCAACAGCATTTCTTATGATGATGCCATCTATTAATGGGCAAATAATTACTGTTGATGCTGGTCAACATTTACAGAAAAAAAGAGATATTATTATTTCTTAATTTTTTTCTTTATCAAAATAAAAAAGCCCCAAATTGGGGCTTTTATTATTTGTGTATTTCTTACACAATTTCTGCTTCTGTTTCTTCTCCATTACCTTTAATAATAAATACTGAAACAATTTCATCGCCTTTTGCTAAATCAATTAATTTAACACCTGTAGTAATACGACTTGAAACTCTGAAGTTAGATAGGCTAATTCTATTCACAATACCTTTCTTTGTAACAGTCACAACATCATCAGTTAAATCATTTACATAAGATGCTTTAATTAATTGTCCGCTTCTGTCATTTTCTTTGAATGCTTTCACACCCTTTGAGTTTCTAGAAGTTTGACGATATTCATTAACATATGACAACTTAATTAGTCCAGCTTCTGTGACTGTTGCGACTATACCATTTTCATCATCTTTATCAACAGAAATAACACCAATTAATTTATCAGTAAGTTTTGTTCCTCTTAATCCAGAAGTTACTCTACCTTTTTTAATACTGAAGTTTTCAATGTCTGTTCTAGAAACTGAGTTGTCTGCCTTAAAGAACATTAAGTCATTTTTGGGAGTAGTAATATGAGCATCAAAAATTTTATCATCTTCAGCAATTCTCATAATTTTAATACCTGCCTTAAACACAGAAGATTTAATATAATCTTGAATTTTACCCCTCTTAACCATACCAGATTCAGTAACTAAAGTTAAGTCTCCAGTTTCTTCAAAGTTTACAGATAGAATCTTAGCAATTTTATCTTCTTCTTTTTTGTATTGTAATAGGTTGTTGATATGAACACCATTTAAGTTAGTTCCAACCTCATAAGCAAAAATTGTAAATGCTTGCCCTCTTTCTGTGATAAACATCAAAGAGTCGTGAGAGAATGTATCAATAGTGCTAACTATATAATCATTCTTTTGAAGGTCAAATTTTCTATTACCTTGAGTGCCACGATTTTGCTCTTTAAACTCATCAACTGGACATCTTCTGATGTATCCTTCTTTAGTATACATAATGACACAATCTTCTTCTTTAACTAAAGATCCAAGATTTGTTTCAAGCATCACAGAATTGCTTTCAGTTAATCTCTTAGAGTAAGGGAGGTTAGTCCAATACTTATCAAAGTCTTCTTTAGTTGTCATAAAAGCTTCAATTTGCTCATCACTTTCTTTTTGAATAATTTCATATCTTTTTTGTTGATTAGCTAAAATTTCTCTAAACTCAATATTTTGTATTCTTTTCTCTTCAAGTTCGCCCTTCATAGAGTCAATTTCTAATCCAGTTAATCTTTTAAGGTTTAATTCCAAAATAGCATTTGCTTGAATTTCATCAATTTCCAACATAGTAATCAACTGATCTCTAGCTTCCCTAACTTCTTTTGAAGCACGAATCAAAGCAATCACTTTATCTAGGTTGTCTGGGTGAACAGCCTTCATTAAACCTTCTAGAATTTTTTCACGAGCCAAGTTCTTATCGTATAAAGTTTGAGTTCTTCTAATAATAACTTGGTTTCTATGCTCAATAAACTCATCTAGAATATCTTTCATTCCTAAAAGCTTAGGTTCACCATTAACAATAACAGTAGCATTATAATTAATAGAGGTTTCTAATTCTGTTAACTGAATTAATCTATTGAAAATAATATCTGGCTCATATCCATGTTTTAAATAAATACATAGACGATTACCTGTCTTATCTGACTCATCCACAACTTCATAAATACCTTCAACTTCTGGCTTACCAAAATTTGGGTGATCTTTATCTGAAATTGGCATTGCTAATTCACTAATCTTTTTCTTTAGTTTTTCTTTATTTACTTGATATGGTAATTCATTGACAACAATAACAGTTCTTCCATCAATAATTTCTTCATTCCATTTCGCACGAAGCTTCATTTTACCTCTACCAATAGTCCAAGCATCGTACATGCTTGAGGTTCCATGAACCAATCCTTTTGTAGGGAAATCTGGAGCAGGAACTAAATTTACCAATTCCTGAATTGATGGTTCTGTATTTTCTTGCTTACAAGTAACCATATATTTTACGGCATTCATTACTTCAATTGGGTTATGTGGCGGAATGTTAGAAGCCATACCAACCGCAATACCTTGAACTCCATTAATTAAAAGATTTGGGAATGCCAATGGAAGAACAGTAGGCTCTTGTTCGCTACCATCATAGTTTGGTTGCATATCAACAGTATTTAAATTAATGTCATTGAACATTGATTCTGAGAATTTATGAAATCTTGCTTCTGTATAACGCATAGCGGCAGCACTATCTCCATCAACAGAACCAAAGTTACCTTGACCATCAACTAATAGCATTCTCATACTGAAAGGTTGAGCTGTTCTTACCATAGCTTCATATACAGAAGAGTCTCCATGAGGGTGGTATTTACCGATTACATCACCAACAATACGAGCAGACTTTTTATAAGCACCCTTATAGCTAGAACCTAAAACATGCATTGAATAAAGGATACGACGCTGAACAGGCTTTAGACCATCACGAACATCTGGCAAAGCACGAGATGTAATAACAGACATCGCATAATCTAAGTATTTTTGTTTTGCAATTTCTTCAATATTTCCAAAATGTAAAACACTGGTATCAATTTCTTCTTTTTTCATATTCTATTCCTTTATTAAATATCTAAGTCAGCAAGTTTGGCATTTGTCATGATAAAGTCTTTACGCTTATCAACTTCAACACCCATTAATTCTTCAAAAATACGATAAATTTCATCGTGCTTTTCGGGAGCAAACTTAACTTGCATTAAGTTTCTACTTTTTGGGTTCATCGTTGTCACATCTAACTGTTTAGGGTCCATCTCTCCAAGACCTTTGAATCGTTGAATGCTAATATTTGAAGGAACTCCGTTAGGGAAGGCTGCTTCTAATTTTTCCTTGTCCGCATAATATGTGTATTCATCTTTTTTCTTAGCAACATACAGTGGGGGCATAGCTAAATAAATATGACCATTCTTAACTAACTCTGGCATTTCATTTAAGAAAAAGTTTAAGAATAATGTGGCAATATGAGAACCATCCACATCAGCATCAGTCATAATTACAATTTTGTGATAACGAAGTTTTTCATAATTGAATTCTTCTCCAAAACCACATTTTAAAGCTCCAATCAAACTCTTGATTTCATCACTTTCAAGCATCTTACGATTATTTGTGATTTTTGAAATATTGAGAATCTTACCTTTTAATGGTAAAATAGCTTGGGTTCTACGATCTCTTGCTTGTTTTGCAGAACCACCCGCAGAGTCTCCCTCAACCAAGAACAATTCACATTCCTCTGGTTTTCTACTTTGGCAATCAGCAAGCTTAACTGGACTTCCCAAACCACCCATGCTTTGTTCTTTTCTTACTTTATTTTGTTCTTTCTCAAACTTTTCACGCATCCTTTGGGCAGCAATTACACGTTCTACCCACTGAGAAGCAATTTGAGGATTTTTATCTAAAAATTTCTCTAAGAATTCTTTAGCCGCCGCATAAGTTAACTTTTGTCCTAAACCAGTAGATAGTTTTTTCTTAGTTTGGTCACTGAATTTTGGTTCTTGAGTAGCAAAAGAAATTACTAAGTTAATACCTTCTATTACATCTTCAGTAGCAAATACTTGCTTTAAATCATTGTGTTTTACAGCATAATCAATTAGAACCTTTTTGAGAGCCATTTCAAAACCCTTCACATGGGTTCCACCTAACTCAGTGTAAATATTGTTAGCAAAAGAAAGAATATTGCTTTGGTAATATTTATTTACATAGTTAAAGCAAATTTCCACTGAAGAAACTTCATCTTTAGCACTAAAGTAAATATTCTTTTCAAATAATGTAGGAGCGGTTTCTTCTTCATCTTCTGAAAGCTGCTTAGGCTTTAGCATTGCTGTTTGGTCATTAATTAAATCTTCAATACCATTTTCAGAATAATATTCAAACTTTTGACCATTCTCATCAATTAGTGTGAATAAAAGCTTTTTCGTTAAATATGATGTTCTTTTAATTCTATCTTTAATATAGTCAGCACTTAAATTAACACCACCTTCTTCTATAGCTTCAGGGAACATTTCAGGATCTGGCGAGAAACGAACAGTAGTGCCATTTTGTTCCTCAGGTGTCATATCTCTAATAACCTTCAAAGGCTCAACAGGGATACCCTTTTCAAATCGTTGAAAATGAACCTTTCCGTTTTTTCTAATATTTAACTCTAAATATCTAGAAAGAGCATTAGTTACTGTTGCTCCAACACCGTGAAGACCACCAGAAACTTTATATCCAGATTCACTGCTTTCAAACTTACCACCAGCATGTAAAACAGTGTAAATAATAGTAGCAGCTGAGATACCTTCTTCTGGGTGAATATCAACAGGAATACCTCTACCATTGTCTGCGATCTCAACACTGTTATCTTCTGGGTGAAAAATAATATCAATCTTATTACAATAACCCGCTAATGCTTCATCAACAGCATTATCTAAAATTTCAAATATTAAGTGATGTAGTCCATTTCTGTTGGTTTCTCCGATATACATTCCTGGACGTTTACGAACTGGCTCCAATCCTTTTAGAACTTTGATTGATGATGCATTATAAGTCATTTTCTTCCTTTTCTATTATTAGTAAATTATAACATATTTTTTAGCATTTTTGTTAAAAATGTTAAAAAAATATAAAACAATACGGAACCATAAAATATTTATTGTTCCGCATACTTATAACATACAATAAAAAAGGATTTTTGGCAAGTTTTTTGATGACTAAAATTATGATTTTATTGAACTTTATAATTCAACAATCCAATCAAAACTTAAGGTGTCAGTAAGGCACACTTTTTTAATAGGAAAATCTATTACAAAATGTTTATTTTTAGGGTATTTAAAGTATTCTTCCTCACCATTTTCTTTCAGCACATATACTATTACCGGATGGATATTTTCTTTAATTAAAAATTCTGTTGGCTTAATTATGTGCGGATATAAATCTTTAATAAATAGAGGATGATTTTCACCTCTCATTAATAAGTTATATTTAATAATGGTTTTATTTGTGTAAATTTTAATATTTTCCCAATATGTTAAATTATTATCATTTAATATTTCATAACTATAAGAATAAAATTTACCACCCATTACTTCTGTTAAATTAATTGATTCAAAGTAATCTTCTTCTGGTATGTTACTTAATAGTATTTTTTTGATTTCTATATTAGATGTTGGCTTTAAATTAATTCTTCTTATTTTATTTATTTTCTCACCTTTTTTGATGAACTGCATTTTAGGTTCTATTTTTCCAAAATATCCATTTCCTATAGCTTTATTGGTTTTGTAATCCCATCCAAATATTGCCTCAAAAAGTGCTTTGTCTTCTTTTTTCCCTAGCGAAAAATAAAAGTAATTATTATCTAAGTCATAACATGCAATTTCAGCATCTAAAGTAAGTCCGAAATTTTCACTTTTATCTCTAAATTCTTTAAATTCATATTCACAATAATCAAACAGTGACATTCCGTTGTGTAAACCGAAATTTTCCATATCAAATACAGAACTTATTTCTTGTATGTTTTGTTCTAAAAATATTTTTTTAAATTTTTGAACCCAATCAAATTTTTCTGAAACCTTAAATATCATTATTGCGCTCCAAGATGATATTTTTTATATCTTCAAGAGAATGCTGTTTATATAGTTCAACTTTTGAACATATTGATTTTGCTGTTCCATATGAAATACCATTGTAATCATGTTGGTAAATAACCTTATTTTCTTCCACTTTGTAATCCATTGTCATCCAACCTTGAGGCAAAGAAGATAAATATATTTTTTTTGCTATAGCTATTGGGGCAAAAAACCCCTTTTCTGATGACGGAGCAATTCTTTGCCAAATTAACTTCTTTAATGATTTATTTTCATACAATCTATTGTGTATTCTAATTTGTAATATTTTTTTGATATCATTTTGATAAGCAATAAATTCAGAAACTTCGGGTAATTTATTTTTTTGATTTGAAAAAAATAAAAAACTAGCTCCAGTAAAATCATCATGTTCAATATAATCAATTCTATATCTACTATCCAATAAAATTAAATTTACATTTTTTTCTGTTATTTTACTAATTAATATATCTATAGCTTCCTCTATTTTTGTTACTTTTTCATTTAGAAGCGATGATAGCTCTTTATATAAATCTTCTTGGAATAATAAATCGTAACCCCAATAATCTTGTTCTTTAGGCAAAAAAAATCCAATATTTATAGGTTCATTATTTGATTTTGCATTTTGTAAAATTTTAAATGCTAAGAGTATATTAATGATAGGATTTGAGCCAATAATTAAATTATCAAACACAAAAGAAGGGCTATACTTTCTTGAAAATCTATAATCAAAAAATGGATCTAAAATTAGGTTGCCTATTTTGCTTAGAATTGAATAACCTCTAAATTTATCTTTTCTTAAAAATTGCAACCAAATATTTGGTTGCAATTTTATATCTTTTGATAAGATCGTATTCTCAGACATTATTTCTTTTCAGTGGTTCTTGATTTTTTATCTAATTCAATAACTCTTGCTTTTATATCTAAATCGCCAGCTTTAATGGATTCTTTCTTAAAAAACTCCAAATTCATAGGTTTAAAATTATGCTTTGCTTTTAGTTTGTTATATAGATCTAAATTATTGTTTTTATATAGTTCTACATATGTCCAAAATGGCATAGCTCTTATGCTAAGTAATGGAACATATTTCTTATCTAGATGTTCAACGATTAAATCATTTGTCTTTTTAAGTTTTTCTTCGTTAATTTTTTCATCAGTTCCAACGAATACTTTGGGAGCAAATGCTAAATGGACTGGGGCAATCTCATGCACATTTTTAACAGTTAAATCTCTTTTAGAAACAGCATTTTTCAATAAGATTTCTAAAACTGATGGTTCTGATAAATATACCGCATAAGAGTAAGCATTAAAATCAAGAGAATCTTTTGTTATTAAAGCTTTTTTAACTGTTTGTTCAGCTACATACTTTAATAGCTTTTCTCTTGTATTGTCATCCAAAACTGGCTTGTCGTTTTTTTCTACATCTTCTTTTGAAACACCATATTTTTTAAATAGCACATTTGGATCTTGATTTTCTTCCTTAATTACTTGCACAACTGAAGGATAATATAAAGGAGAAACCATTAATTCAGACAGTAACTGTCTGTCTGACTTTTCAAATTTTTTCAAATAATCAGTATAATTAGGATTTCTATCAAATTTCTCCAACAGTGTTAAAGAATCAGTACTTTTAACTAAATAATAAAGAAAGTAGTCTTTTTCTTTGCCCGTATCAAAACACTTAGATTTTAAAACTTTTTCTATCCCTTGTAAATTATTTAACTTAATCAAAAAAGCTAAATCTAACATTTGAGGATCATCTATTGAAGTCATGCATTTTGCGCTGTTAGATTGCTGATTTTGAGCAAAAACACTACCTCCAAAAGTTATTGTAGACAATAATGCTAATACTAGTGCTGTTTTTTTCATTTTAAATGCTCCATTTTTATAGAAAATAATATATTAACCTATCAAAAAGTCAATACTTAGCCATTTTTTAAAGAACTTAATAATTCTTTAAAATCATTAAAATATTGTTCTTTTAATGATTTTTTTTCAAGGTATACAGTTTTTGCAGTTCCATATAAAATATATTTATCATTTTCATAATCAACTCTCTGTTGGGATATTTTATTATTTAGATTTAACCATCCTTGTGGAAGTGATGAAATATGTGTATTTTTTGATATGCTTAAAGCACAATTATTTGTTTCATAATTTGAATCTTTAATATAAGTAGAATGGAAGTCCCAAATTAGCTTGTAAGTATTTTCGTTTTTTTCAAATACTTTTAATACTTCTTTGTTCATAAAATTTTTAATTTCATTATTGGTTTCTATGTTTGCTTCATTTTTTACAATATTGTTTTTTTTGTTATCAAACCAAAAAAAAGATGTTTTTGTAAAATTATCATATTCAACATAATTTATCCTAAATCTTTCATCTAAAAAGATTATGTTCATTTTTTTAGAATTCAATCTTTCAATCAATTCTTTTAAGATTTCATCAATATTTTTTTTATTTGTTAAATATGGAATTTTTTTAAATTCTTCCAAGAAGGAACTTTCATTCAATAAATCATAAGACCAATAATCTAGTTCTTTAGGTAAAAATACTCCTATATTAGCAACATTTGTATTTTTTATATTATCTAGAATAGAGTTTAAAATTATCAAATTAATAATCATATTTGAACCTACTATTAGATGGTCAAACATATAAAATGGCTGATTTCTATTTGGAGCATGCTTATAAAACGTTAACAATTGTCGCATTTCCAATAAACATGCAAGTAAGGTTAGACCCCTATATTTTCTTTTAGAAATAAATTGTCTATACACCCAAGGAAGTAAGGAAATTTTTTTAGATTTAATCTGCTCCATTTAGAAATAATAAGAGAGAATATAATCTTGTCAAACATAATTAATTGGTGGTAGTGGGCGGGATCGAACCGCCGACCTTGAGGTTATGAATCTCACGCTCTAACCAACTGAGCTACACTACCATTTGTTTGGCAGGGGCGGAGAGATTCGAACTCCCAACATTCGGATTTGGAATCCGACGTTCTGCCAATTGGAACTACACCCCTATCTCTAACACTAACTAATCCATAGTAAATTACAAAAAATCTACTTACCCTAAGTATGCTGCCATTACACTACGGATCTATAATTTACTTGGAGACTCCTGTCCGACTTGAACGGACCTCTTCGGTTTTGCAGACCGAGGCACAACCTCTATACCAAGGAGTCAACTAAATTAATAAAATAAAAAAGCACTGGATTTTATTCACAGTGCTTTTTTATTTTATTCCTTAGACTTTATTTAATATTTAACTTCTTTTATCTTTGGATAAAGCACTGTCAGTGGGGTTACACCACATACACATCCAGCACATTTTTCCATAAAAGTTTTTCATTTAACTAATCCTTTGATTGATTGAATTAAATTATAGAACACTCCTTTAAACTTGTCAACAAGAATTTATTTAAATATTTTGACATTTTAAAAAAATCATATCATATTAGCATTTTTTGAGGAAATTTATGGACAAAATAAATCTTGCCATCTTAACTGGCGGAACATCTGAAGAACACGAAATATCTTTATTGTCAGGTTATAATATTGCTAACTCTATTAATTTAGAAAAATATAATCTTTATATTATTGGCATACAAAAAAATGGTGAATGGCACTTATATAGAGACTTAAATTACTTAAATAACAAGCAAAACCCTAAAAATATTTTATTACAAGAGGGTGAAAAAGTTGTCTTACTTCCAACAAAACAAAAACATCTATATTCTTTAATAGATAACAAAACAATTGCCACCTTAGATGTTGTTTTTTCAATACTTCATGGAAAGGATGGAGAAGATGGAAGTGTTCAGGGGCTTTTAAATCTTTCGGGGATACCTTATGTTGGATCAAAAATTGTAGGATCTTGCATAGGAATGGACAAACATTATACTAAGAAAATTTTAAAGCAAGAAAACATACCTACAGCAAAAAGTATAACCCTAAATTCATATGCTTATAATTTAGACTATATTGTTCAAGAACTTGGATTTCCAATTTTTGTAAAACCAGCAAATCAAGGTAGTTCAGTTGGTGTTAGCAAAGCTAAAAACATACAAGAATTAGAATTGTCTATTAATCTAGCATTTAAATTTGACAATAAGGTTCTGTTGGAAGAATTTATTCAAGGAAGAGAGCTAGAGTGTGCAATATTAGGCAATAAAGAGTTAATTGCTTCTCCTATAGGTGAGATTATAACAACACATGATTTCTATTCTTATGAAGCTAAATATATAGACCCAAACGGCACTACCACGAAAATATTAACCAGAGAAGATATAAGTTTAGAACTTGAACATAAGATCCAAGATATGGCAAAAAAAGCATTTATTGCTCTTGGATGTAGTGGTTTAGCTAGAGTAGACTTCTTTCTGACAAATGACAATAAATTATTCATTAATGAAGTTAATACTCTTCCTGGCTTTACAAACGTAAGCATGTACCCTCAATTATTTGTGTCCGCAGGATATTCTTATTCTGAACTTATAGAAAAATTAATTAATTTGGCTTTAGAGTAATCATTTAATAATCCAATTCTTTGGGCTGTATGAAAAAGTTCTTGAATTGTTATCTAATGTTTTAAATGTAATATTTTCTATTTTAGAACCAATTAAATGTTTGTTAAATATATTAACCTGAGAAGATGACTGTGGGTTTATTTTACACTTAGTATGTGCCACATTTCCACAGTTATCTTTGATAGAAATAGCAAACGAAGATCCCCAATTAGAGTTATTTGATATTTTGAGTTGAACATCTGCTCTTTTTTCTTTTTTTATAAAGGAACCTATTTCTTTTATATTATCTACAATCATTTCAAATTGGGAAGTATGCATAATTAATATAGAACCAAATAATTCGTTTTGAATATCATATGGCAAATAAGAGTATTTTTTTTCTAAAGACAAAAGTTGTTCAATACTCTTAGGTTTTTTAATATAAATAGACTGAATTATTGATGCTTCTTCGTATATGTTTTGTATATTGGCTTTTAATTCTTGATATTCTTCCGTTTCAACAAAATCTTTTACAATATTATTAGGATCTATATTAAATGTTTCACTCTGAGACTTATCTTCAACTAGTCTATCTGGTTTTTTAAACTCAAAAAACTCTTCAAAAATTGGCTCTTCAACAGATTGATTGTTAAATTTTTTAGTCCAATAATCAACCATTTGACTATTTTTTTCTACACCATAACCATTTTCAAAACAAATAATTAAATTTTTCTGAGCATCCTTATTTCCATTTTTAGCATAATTTAACCAATCGTCTATTGCCTCAAACCAATATAGGTAATCCTTATTTCCTATTAGTGTAATTTTTCCAGATAAAAACAATGGCAAAAACTCATTTTGAAATTCATATTTCTTATTAGATAAATATTCAGTTATTGCTTCCTCTATTTCTTTGGAATAATCAATATTCGTTTCATGTATTGGGTTATGTAAACCTTTTACTACTGATAATTCTTTTATCATTTCTAGGAATTTTACTTCGCCTATATTTTTACCAAGCTCTTTCCCATATTGAAATGCTACTTCAGCAAATGATTTTTTCTGAATTTCTAAAATTTTCAAGGACATTTTAAGCCTACTATTTTCAGCTTGTAATGAATTGATTATTTTTTTAAAATCTTCTTCTGAAGTCTTAGAAAAATCTATGTCTTCATTTTGTTTGTCTATTTTAAAAATGGAATTATTCATTTGCTTTTTCCTTAAAAGAAAATGAATTATAAACAGAATTATTTTTTTTGCAAATTAGCCTATTTTAATAAATCTTTCAATGTTTCTATTAAATATTCCGTGTAAAACCTTACTGGCTTTTTCAAAATGTCTTTCCATTTCATGACCCGCTAGACCATAAGCTACAATTCCCATATTTTGATAATAATTTTCTGAAGGCCACTTTGATTTTTTTAATGGAAAACTATTGATTAATAAGCATTCATCAGCAGCAACAATAAGTCTTTCTCTTTTTAAATTTCCACTAAAAGAGCTTAACACTTGAATTGCTATAGGAGTTTCACCAATATCTACTCTATTAAAATTCCTAGCCATTAAATGCACAACATAAGCCTCTATATCATGTTCTAGTGCTAAGTTATTATTACCTTCACTTTCTACTACCAAATCATAACAATGTTTGACGTATTCTATAAAGTGTTCCATAAATGGCTCCTACATATTAATAATTTATATAATATTTGCTAAAAATCAATTTTTTGATATATAACGAAAAATTAATAAAAAAAAATGAAAAAAATTGCAACTATTCTTTTAATTATAATGATAAGTATAAACCCTGTTTTTGCACAGTCTGAAACAAATGAACAGGATGAAACCATTATAGAGCAAAAAAGTATTTATGACCCTTTTGAGGGAATTAATAGATACACCTATCAACTCAATAAAGGAATTGACACTTACGGAATTAAACCGATATCTATTTTTTATAAAAACAATACTCCAAAAACAATTCAGAAGGGGGTTAGTAATTTTTTAAATTATCTTGAGACTCCTTTTTATGCTATCAATTTTGGTTTACAAGGAAACAAGGAAAAATTTGCAGATTCATTAGGTAGATTTATTGTTAATACTTTTGGATTCGGAGTGCTAGATTTTGCAAGTGCTGCCGACATACCAAAAGAAAAGACTACCACTGGCGAAACTTTAGGTTATTGGGGTGTTCCAGAAGGGCCATATATTGTTCTTCCACTGTTGGGAGGCAACACTCTTAGAGATAATGCTGCCAATATTGCTTTTGAAATGAACTATAGCCTAACTAGCACTTTCAATGACCCCTTAAAATATACGAGCATAGGATTAAAAGTAGTTGATACAAGAAAGAATTTATTGCAATATGATAGCTTTATTGAAGAAGCAGCGATAGATGAATATTCATTTGTAAAGCAATTAATTGTAAATCAGAAAAGAAAAAATATTGAGGAAATAAAAGAATCAGAGTTTTTAGAAAAAACTGTTCAGCCACTTGAATAATTATATATTTTTTATAACTTATAAATTGTTACTTAAAAAGCTAATAGGAAAATTTATGGAAGCTCAAAAAATTCAATTTCAATTATTATTGAAGAAATTACAATCAAAACAAAAAACATTTGACGAGATGAGCAGTCTTTTTAAAACCCTTTCAGCAGAACTTTCTGTTTCAAAAGAAAACAACCTGGCATATGAGAAAAACTTAATAGAACTTCAAACTAAAGTTTCTAAATTCCAAGAACAATATGAAAAACTATTGGAACAAGATGCACTTCCAGTAAACTTAATTGAAACAGAAAAAACTAAAAAGATTTTAGTGTTAGCTGATTCTGCTGTTGTAAAAGCTAAGTTGAAAAAACTTTTTTCAGAAAAAAATGTGGAATTATTCTTTGCTAAAGATGCTATAAGTGCCAATAAACTTAAAAAAGATAAAAATATAACCTATGATCTTGTTGTAACAGATATTGAACATGTAGTTGAAAATATAGTTAGCTTAATTGAATAAATCATTTTTTATTTTTTTTGCTATTTTTTCTGCCAACAAAACTGGAACCGCATTACCCACCATTTTATAACCTTGTTCTATTTTTGAGTAAATAAATTTAAACTCATCAGGAAATGTTTGTATTCTAGCGCACTCACGAACTGAAAGTCTTCTGTATTCATTTTCAGCATCTTTTACAAAACCAAATTTATCTTGTCCTAGTTTTATCATTTTTGGGGCTTTTGGATGTAGGGGAATTTGCCTAGCTGTAGCCAATATAGTGAAGCTTTGCTCATCCCAATTTCTAACACGATTTCTTGATAAAAACATGCTACTAAAACCGCCTAACATATATTCATGATTATTTATTGCAAAAGAGTTATGCCCCCCATTTTTTGAAGCAATGGGTTCATCAAGATCTCCAATAGCATTCATTAAACTTATTTTCAATGTTTCTTTTTCTGGAGGATTAAACTCTTTTCTTAGATCTTTTCTGTAACCTACAAAAATTAATCTTTCTCTATCTTGAGGCACTCCGTAATTACTAGCATTATATAAATTCACATTCACATTATATCCTGACTCATCAAATGCTTTTAAAAATGCTTCTAAATCTTTTTTGTGTCTTTCTGCCAATAATCCCGAAACATTTTCAGCAACAAAAAATAATGGTTTTTTATCCTTTAATATTCTTATGTAATCCCAAAACAGTTTACCTCTAGCATCGTCTGTCCCTCTTTTTGCTCCAGCCTCAGAGAACGACTGACAAGGAGGCCCGCCAATCACTCCAATACAATTAGGTACAATTTTCTCATCAATTAAATTTATTGATTTTTTATTTAATATAGTTTCAGGAAAATTTTTCTCATGGGTTTCCCAAATATTTTTATCATATTCATTTGCCCAAATTATATTAAACCCTGCCTTTTTAAAGCCTAAATCTAGACCTCCAGCACCAGAAAACAACGAAATTATATTTGAATTCATTTTTACTCCATTTACGATAATAATAAAATAAAATTGCTTTTTAATCAACAACGGTTAAAATATAATTATAGTAAAAAGGATTTTATATGACACCCAATGAAAAATTTGACAAATTTGTAACAGAAAACAATCTACAATTATCTTATAAATTTGTTCCATTTAGTATTTCTAGAAACTCTGAAGAAAAAGATAAAACATTAAATTGGAAAGTAACACTAAAGTCACCCAAAGGGCAGATGACTTTTGATTATCAAAAAGGTATTGGTCACTTACCATATCCACAAGGTATTTTTACCACAATGAAAAAATATCAAGCAAATGAATTAAACCAAATATTAACCGACGCTGTTGAAAAAGGTATTGCACGCAAAGTTACAGTTTCTAATGGAGAATTAACCATTAGAATGGGCAATGCTGAATTCCCAAATCCAACAATGAAAGAAATTTTAGAGTCTTTAAGTTTAGATTCTGATTCTAGAAACTATTTAAGTTTTGAAAGTTGGGCTAAAGAATATGGATATGATTCTGATTCTATCTCAGCTAAAAAAGTTTATAATAGCTGTCAAAAAATAGCAGAAAACCTATCTAAAGTTTTAGGTGGAGAAAATAAAATAGAGCAAGTTAAAGAAATTATTTATGAAATAGATAATGAGCCTCAACCTAGTAAAAAAATAAAACCATAAATAAAAGCCCCAAAAGGGGCTTTTATTTTAATCAGTAGACTTTTCCAAAGAACCAATTTCAATTTCAACTTCAGTTTCACGGTTGAAAATATTAATTCCAACCTTTGCTTTATTCTTAGAATAATCAACATTCTTAATAACACCATAAAAATCAGCAAATGAACCTTCTGTAATTCTAACTTTAGAGCCACTCTCAAAAACAATTTTTGGCTTGGGTGCTTCTGAAGAGATTTGTTCTTTCATAGATGCTATTTCTTTATCTGAAACTGCCACAGGCTTACCCTTTGAGCCAATAAATCCAACAACACCTCTAATTCCCTTTAATACATGCCAGGTGGCATCTGAATAATCCATCTCAATAAAGATATAATTTGTATACAATCTTTTCTTTTTCTCTACTTTTTGACCATTCTTAAGTTCAAAAATAGTTTCAATTGGAGCAAAAATTTCTCTGATGGGGGTTCCCTGAGCGATTTTTTTCTCTATTTCTTCAGTTACTTTAGCCTCATAATTGGGTCTAGTCTGTAATGTATACCAAGCCATATTTTTCTCCTAATTTAAAATTGCAAAAAAAACCAACCCATTAAAGGTCGGTATATTTTTTTAATATATTACACTAAATTGGCATATTGTCAACTATTTTTATCTTATTCATATTTGATTTTTGTTTTTTTTATTTTACCTTAGGAAAAAAGAGGAAAAATATGAAAAAACATGTTGTGGTAATAATAAGCTTATTTTTTTCTACCTTAGTTTTGGCAAATACAACACAAGAAAGTCCTGAACAAGAAAAAAAGGTAGATTCAGTTGACTGTACACCAACTAAACCAATAGTAAAAAAATCTTTTATTAAAAAGAAAAAATCTAATATTACAAAAACACAGAAACCAACAGTTCCAGAAATATTAAAGCAAGAGGCTATTATTGAAGAGAAAAAAGTAGACCACTACATTGCTTCAAATGAAGTTTTTCACATACCTAGAAATACAGAAATTCAACCAAATAAAGTCCAATTATTTGCTACCCCAATACAATATTCAAAAGTTGATTATCATCTTATAAAAGAGGGTTCAACATCTAATTTATATTTAATAGATAATCGTAGCAATAATAATCTTGATGAGTATTATCTAGAAAAAAATTCTTTTATTAATGTCACAAATTTAAATTTGTTAAATTTGAGTTTCTCTCAAAAATCTTATACATATTCTCAATCAAATCCTATTTCTATTATTAATGATCAAAATAAATGTGTCAGATATTTTATATCTTACAAGCTAAAAGATGAACACAATTATTATCAATACTCTGATTTTTTAAATAAAAATGATTCAAATTCTAAAGAATGTTTAAATACACTAAATAAAATTATTTCTAACAATGAAGTTACATCATATAACAGTGATTTTAACTTAATTAATGTTTTCTTTAATACAGCAGAACTAGAAAACCAAAAAATAAATTTTACCTTACATATAAGTAAAGATGGAGAACCTTTTTACCCAAAAAATATTTCAGCATTCGCCCTTAAAGAAGACTTGTCAGAATTTTATTTGTTGCCAATAAAGAATAAAAATCAAGTTGCGGGCATTGAATTTTCAGAAAAAGTATCAAAAGGTAAATATTTTGTGATACTTAATTATGATTACAATAATGAGTCAAGAAATTTTAGAACTCTTTTAACTGTTAAATAATTTTTGATTTCTATTTATTATTGAATATAATATATATTAAAAGTATATATTATGAATAAAGATAACAAGTTAGAAATTTTAGTGAAAGACCTCTTTAGATTAGGAGACTATAGCAATTGGGCACCTCCAAAACAAATTGAAAATATTAAATGGTTTGAAACAAATCATAAAAAATATGATGATGGCGAAGCAGTAGCTAAAAGACTAGAAGAATTAATTAACTTAGGTGCTGATATCACTGACAAAATGTATCTCATTTCTAATGTTAATAGAGTTGAGCCTGTTGTAGTCGCTTTAAAATTTGGGGGAGATCCTAACTTACCAGGTAAAAATGGAATTCTTCCTTGTGATAGAGCTATAGATAGAGGCAGAACAAAAATAGCAGAAGCAATTGTTAATTCTCCAAACTTTAACTTTAAATCTAATTTAGATACCAATATACTTTTCTCAGCTATTAATAATGGCAGATATAGATTAGCCTCTCAAATAGCAGAAAAAAATCCAGAGCTTTTAGCGTCAAGAAACTCATCAAATAATTCTATTATTTATTGCCTCTCAGAATATTTATCTAAAGGTAATAAAATTAATTCAAAAGTATTTTCTTTTTTAGAGATTACTCTAAAATATTACGAAGAAAATAATATAAATTATACTATCGCTGAATCAAAAAATAATAAAACAATAGCAAACAATAGTGTTGAAATTGCAACTTTTATTACTGAAAAAGAAGCCTTAAAGCTAAGCTCTCTATTGCCAAAAAAAGAATTAACTGATAAAAAAGAGTATTCTAAAATTAAATTATAATGATAATTGGACAACATTTTACAAATAAAAATATTTTTTCACATCCAGTTTTTAAAAAATGGCTTGAAGTAGCTTTGAAAAACAGTAAAAATAAAGTCATTTTAGAACCATTTGCTGGTAAAAATTCAATAATTAAAATGTTGTTAGATTTGAGCTTAATAAATCAATTTAAATCTTATGACATAAGCCCTCAAGATGAAAATGTTATTATTAATGATAGTATTCACAACTTTCCAAATAATTTTCAAATATGTGTTACAAACCCACCATTTTTAGCACGACCAATTGCTACTAGAAAAAACATAAACATTAATATCTATCCTTATTTTGATTTATATGAAAAATGTTTAGATTTATGCTTAATAAATTGTGATTATGTAGCAGTTGTTATTCCAGAATCTTTCATTGTCACAAAATATTTTAAATCAAGACTTTTTGCTGTAATTTCAATAACTGAAAAATCTATTTTTAGCACTACAGAACATCCAGTTTGCCTAGCTTTATTTAACAAGAACCCAACAAAAGACTTTTCTGTTTATAGAAATAATATATTTTTAGGTGATTTTTATTCTTTAAAAAATAAAATTAATAAATTCTTATATTTGGAACCTTTAAATCACATAATTTTTCATCATAAAGAGGGAGAAATAGGGCTTATCAATATAGATGCCACCCTTCAAGATAAAAAAATTAATTTTTGTAATGGTAATGATATACTAAGCTCAGAGGTTAATTCTCAATCAAAATTGAGAACACGAATAAAAATAATTTTACCAAATGGTAAATCACCAAATAAAAAACAAATAAAAGCATTTATAGAATGTTGTAATTTAATATTGTTTGAATATAGGCAATTAACAAATGATATATTTATAACTGCTTTTAAAGGTCTTAATAATGACGGAACATACAGAAGAAGATTAGACTTCACTACAGCAAAGAAAATTTGTTCATTAGCTTATGAAAAAGTTTTTAATCAATAACTTCTTCAATGTCTTCTTGGGCAAAATCAAGTTTTTCTGTCCACTCAATAGCTTCTAAATACTTTTCAGAAAGAACTTCATTTTTAATATTAAACACATAAAGGGAAGCAAATATATCTATCCACTCACCTTCTTCAATGTACTTAACTAAATTTAACATTTTTGAAAATTTACCTGTATTTCTTAAGACAGAATCTTTGATGTCTTGAGATACATCTATTGAATTAAGAGACACCTCTAAATCTACATCTAGCATAGCATCTAGCAATGAGAATAAACCAGTTATGAAATAACTATCAACATCTTTTTCACCTATTTCTTGTGCCAAAAGCTCCATTAATCTAGCCCTAATTAATGCTGTTTTAGCAACTTCATCTAATCCATTTTTTGCTTTTATTGAGGAAAACAAAATTGTTACCCACTTTAATAGCTTTTTACTTCCCAAAATTGTCAATGCTCTTTTGATATTTGTTATTTTTTCGCCTTCACCAACACCAACAGCATTTAAATATCTTAAAAGCTTGAAAGAAATTGTAGGATCTCTTTTAATTACTGATTCTAACTCTGTAAAGTCAGCATCACTATTTACTAAGTTGATCAATTTTATCATTACTTCAAGAGAAGGATTGGTTATTTTTGATGCCAAATTAATAGGTTTAGAAAAAAAGAACCCTTGATAATAATCAAAATAAAACTTTTTATACAAGTCGAATTGGTTTTGACTTTCCACCATTTCCATTACAATAGTTTTATTGCTTGATTTGCATATTTTTACATATTTAGAAAGTTTCTCTAAAGATAAATTATTTTGAAGATCGTAATTTATGCTTTTAAATTTTACCATATCTACAACTTCAAACCATTTTTTGTATTTATCATCAAAAACAATTTCAGAACCCGCTATAGTAAAACCTTTCTGTTTTAAAATTAGCATTTTTTGATATATATTTTCGATTATGTTTTTATTTTTTTGGTCACTTGGTTCTTGAACTTCTAATATTACATTTTCTTTATTAAGCATTTCAAATGAATTGATAGACTCATCATGCTCTAATACACAATTTAATGAAGCTTTTTTACCTGCCAATAGTCTATCTAAATTAAAATTTGAAAATAAATTTATAATTGTAGAGGTATCTGATTCAGCGGTATGCCTAATAGTGCTTGTGCTATCTTTTGTACTTGAACGATAAAAGAACTCATAGCCAAAAACCTCCATTTTATGATTTAGGATAGGTTGTCTAGCGGTCACTATATTTGTTTGGTTTTGTGCCATTTTAAATCAATTCTTATTATTTTTTTGATATTAAATCATAATTTTAATAAAATCAATAAAATTATTAAATCTTATTTTTTACAACTTTGACTGTATCTTTAATAGATAAGTTATCGTTTAAATATATTTTTTCAACACAAGACTTAATAAATGGATGATAACCAATCATACTTCTGTAAAATTCTGATATATTTTTTTCATCTTTTTTTGAGCCATTACATCTGAAAGTAGTAGTTATTTGATGAAGCTTAATTAAATCTTTTTCCGAACTGTATGTTGTTGGTATAGTTTTTGCCATGCTCTGAAAATACTCTACAAAACAATCTCTAAATTTTCTTGTTGTATTGGCAGTGAAATACTTATTGTAAAATCTTCCACTTGAATTGGAGCACCTATTGGTTTCTTCAATTAGGGCATTTTTTGTGGTATAAAAATAAAATCCCATACGAGGCTTTAAAACATCATCTCCCAATATTGATTGATATGAAAAAGTAAACCCCATGTCTTTAATTCCAGTGGTTTTATATGCTAAACACATTATGTGAGCCATAACTAAGGCATTAAAACTATTTTCTGGTAAATCTTCTTTGGAAACCTTTTTGATAAAATCTAGGCTTGCCACATATTCTATGATATCTTTTTTTGTTTGATTTGACATTATTTCAAAATATTTTTATTATTGTAACATAAATTAAAGAGCAATCAATATGCAAAATTTAGCAAAAAGACACTGGGGGCAACAGCTTAATATAAAAGAAGCTGCTGATATTATTATTGATTGGTGTGTTAGGGCTAGAGACAAAAATGTATTAAGAAAAAAACCACCAACATTGTTTTATGCATATATTGTTGAAGACACCCCACCATTACAATATCTAAACAACATAAGTCCAATTTTTAAATATTCACAAAAAGATATTCCTTATGTTGACCAAACTAGAGACATTTTATTAAGATGCTTGTCAGTGGCTTTAAAGGCACACTTCTTTTTATTTCAAAATGAAAAAGTTGCCCATGAACCATATTTTTATACTATTCCATCATTAACAGAACCCAATAAAACCATACACGGTTTAGTTTATAAAATTGATAAGGAAGACAAATCAATTATTGTTTGTGAGAAAGATATAAGTCTTTTATTTGAGAACAATAAAATAGTTTATACATTTCATACTGTAGTTATAGAAGATAGCTTTAAATGGTTCTCATTAAAAAATTGGTATAGAATTAAACAAGAATCTAATATAGCAGAAAATTTAGAAAAACCTTGGATTAACAAGAAAAATATTCAATTAGCACAAGAAGCTAAAACAATTGAAGAGCTTAAAGTTGTAGCAACCCCTATAGATGTTCCTTATGAAATTAAAGATTACATTAAACCCTTAGGTATAGAGTGGTCTAAAAATAATAAAACTTGGTATCTTCCTAAAGGATTTGATGTAGATTCCGTTGTGGAATATATTGAATATATTAGGAAAAGCAACCCACAACTATTTAATAAAGAATCTAGTAATAATATTAAAAAATAATGCATTTATTTGTAATTTTTTCAATACTGCTTTTTTGGATTTTTATTGTCTTTATTGTTAAAACTTTTCATTTAGAAAAAGAGGGAATAGTTTTTTTAATATCTTATCCCATAGCAATTTATCTAATCTTAAATTTCAAAGAATTTTTACACACACTAAAACATAGAAAATTAATTTATATTTTTTATAAAAATCATTACAGTCCACATTATTTTAATTATTTAAATAGTGAATTATTTTTATTTAAAAAATTTTTAATACAAAAACTCAACAAATATTTGAAAGAAAAACCTATTATTGACAAGAATTCAATATTTTTAAATAGATATTTTTTTGCTTTAGAATTGTCAATTCAAAAACAAAATTATTTTTATAGCCTTAATCCGTTACCTTTCTCATCTGAATACTACAAAATATTCAATTTAAACCTAACATTAAATGATATTAAAATTCTTCTTAGAAACACAATAGATATAAAACAACAAAATATCATTGAAAAAACTCATTTATTGACATATAAAAAACCTGGCGATCAACCCCTAGACGTTTCAGAAATTACTCATATTTTTTATGAAATATGTAAATTTACACCTAGTTTTCAAAAAATACTAAAACAACATTACAATAATTATTTTCAAGGAAGTGGCATTAAAATCAAACTACTTCTATCCATATCAGAAAATTTAAAATTTAATCATATTTTTAATTTAATTTTTCTTTTAGACAGTGAATACTTGGATCATAAAGATTCTTTAGAACTTCAAAAAGAACAACAACTTTTTCAAAATTCTGAAAAAAATATTTGCTTCTCAACAATTTTTTCTAATCAATATGCTAACGAATTAGCTTACCAATATGTTCCATTAAATTTTATTGAAATTTTGAAGGTTCAATTAAAAAATAATCTTTTTATAGAAGAGTTATCAAATTTAATTAAAGAAAAGAAAGAATTGTACTGCCAGCCTACTTTTGTTTCTGAGTTAGATAATTTTATTGAATTTATTAATTCTTTAAGACTAGTTAATCAATTAAATGAACAACTAAAAAATAACATTTTAAATACTAAAAAAGTAATCAAAATATAGCATTATATATATTTTTAAGTATCTTATATTTATAAGAATCACTAGCATTTTTTACCCAATTATCAAAATTTGCCAGTTCTACTTTTTTCAAACTTCTTGTTATATCCATTAATTCATCCCAAGATAAATCTTCTAGATATTTTTTATCAGCCCAATCATTTTTTCCAAGGGTTGTTTTTGTATATTGATTGCTTTGAAACTTATAAAGTTCGTATTCAGCTATTTTTTTGTTAAAAATAATAGCAACAACACATTCTTGGCTATTGTTCGTCATATTGAATATGTTATTCAACATATATTTTTTTCTAGTTTTAAAATAATTCATAAGCTATTACCTTTATAATTAATAGCTTATTTTTTTTAAAATTCAAGATTCACTCACAATATTAGAAACGAAATCTTCCACAACCCTTTTGCTAAAATAATTATTAGAAATTGAAGCATTCTCATGAGCTACTGAAATAAAAGATAAAGCATTTTTAAAGCGAGATGATGAATATCTTTCAAATAGCCATATTATATCACGCAATCTTAATTGAGTCGTTTCATAATTTTTATCATTTCTAGCATTAAGATATATTTCTTTATCCTCAAACGAATTAAATGCTATATTTATTACGAACATTTGATCTTCATAATTCTTATAGAACATTTTTTTTCCGAAATAAAAATTCTTTCCATATGGTATTGGGCTAGATGAATATTTAATATATCTTTTTATATATTTATCTTCTAAAAAGAAAAAGAAGCCCTTATTGAGTGGAATATCATCCTCTTTTTCTATTGAATTTAAATGTTCTAAATGAGACATAAAATGACCTGTTTTTTCCACTCCAATTATTATTAATTGCTCATCCTCTTGCATCCTAATTATTTTATCAGCCATAGCAGTTGCAACCCAAGAAGCATAGTTATAAATTGCCAATGGTCCATCTAAAATAAAAGCACAATCTTTAAATAGTTTATTTTCCTCAAATCCGTTTTCTTTTGAAAAAAATGAAGCAGAATTGTCTAATAAATTCATAAAAATAATTTTTTCAAATAGACTCATAATTTGTGTATACAATCCATCATTAGAGCCAGAATATGAAAAACCTTCATGAAAATGCAACAAGTCAGTTATAAATATATCTCTAGGGTTGTGTTTGCATTTGCATTTAATTGTATGATGCAAATCTATTTCTTCTGTTTGATGATTTTCTACTCTAAAATCATCCACTGAAAGCATCTCTCCTAAATTATGAGCACAATATTCACATGGATGTATACAACTAATATCTTCAGGCTTCATTAATAGTAAGTCCACATAGGTATCTAAAAGAGTCTTAGGTTTAAATTTTAAGTCTGATTTTTCTATTAAAACATCAATAAATTTATTATGATTATTTTTCATATAATCAAAGATTGAATACCTAAAAAAATCCTTTGGGTCTTCGTATATTTCTGAAGAAACATTAAATCCTGGTATAGTTATATCAAAACTTTGAGACAAGAATATTTCTTCATATTCTTTTGGATGTGGAAAAGCTTCTTTCTCATACTTCTTCATTAATTCTAACTGAATAAAAGTTTGATTTATTTTTAATATTCCAACTTCGGCTCCAGGGAATCCTGAATTAAGTTGTATTTCTGTTTTTGAACCATCAAAAGCAAAAACATATTTAATTCTTTCTGTATCTTTAAAACTTTCAACTTCCTCAGATTTGATTAAAATATTTTCATCTATTTTTTCAAAATTTGATTTTTCACGAGTAATTATTTTCATGCCACTCATAAACTCTTGTATTTTTTGATTATTAACAAGGTCTGTAATGGTCTTATGTTTAGCATATTCATTAGCATAGGGCATAATTAGCTCCTTACTTGGAATTTATCAACTTGAATTGGCACAACAAATCTATTAGAGCGAGTTTTCATTCTAATAAACCCTTTATCTTCTGCCGCTAAAATAGAAGCAGAAAAATCTTCAAAATCATAATAATTTTCTAATGCCCTAACCTCTTCTTTATTATTCAAATGAGAAATGAACCAATTTGTTGTATTTTTTAGAATATTTCGCTGAATAGATGAAACTTCTTGTGTAGAATATGCCATACCAATATTGTATTTTGCACCTTCTTTGGCTACTCTTGCCCAAATATTTGTAGTATCTTCTTCTGAACCTTTTGGCATCAAATTATGAGCCTCCTCTACGAAAATAATTACATTTGAAGGTGATTCCCCATTTGAGAATTTTTTGGAGTTTGCATAAAATATTTTCAGAAGAATTCTATTAGCAGCAATTTTGTTCATTTGACTGTCTCCCAAAGCTTGGTCAACAATAACCAACTTTCCCGCTTCTAAATCCTTATAAATCATATCTACATAATCACCTTTAATAGAATTTACATTGTGAAAAACATTTGCTTTGGCTAATTGTCTTGAAGAGTTTTGATATTCAAACATTTTTAATAAAACTTCCAAATCATTATCTGCCCAATTTGTTCCACTTCCGCCTGGTCTTCTTACATATGCCTTATTGAAACTATGATATGTTGAATCAGTATCGTTAATATATTCGCTTAAAAACTTAAATGCTTTTTGTAGCTTAATATATGTTGAACCCATTTGGCTTAACTCCAATAATAGTTCATGACACTCGTTATATTTTCTTTTCTTTTCTTCATATTTTTGTTGTTCTTTTTCATCCAAAAGATCATAGTCTATAATTCCTTTAGCTAGAGCATCTAGCAACTCTTGATTAAATAAATTATTTTTTAATACCACACCATTATTTGGAGGAGTGAAATCTGACTTACTTAATAAAGTTTTATAAACCAGTAATTTTCTTTCGTATCTTGTTGAAACACTTTGATCACCAGCCTCAGGTCTTTCTAATCTTACATTCATAAAGTTTTTCATATACATTGAAGAAGAAGCAGAACCATCACTTTCTAATTTGTTATCAATTAATTCTTTGCCTATATCTATCAATTTATCATCATAAAAGTTTATTTTCATAATGGTTCTCTTAGGATCATTTTTATGTTCTCCTAATGAATAAATTTGAATATCATCGGCACTTCCAATTTTTTGATTAACGGGTATTTTCCAAAGACTTTTAATGGCAGTAGCTTCTCCAGTAATATCATCTTTGTCTTGAAGGTTTTCATTGGCGTATTCACCATTAGGATCAAAAATAATCTGCCCTATAACTTGAGGGTTATCTAAAGCAAACCTCATTTGATATATAGCCTTAACAATTGTTTTAACAGTGTTTGATTTTCCCGTTCTAGTCATTCCGAAAACCGCTGTTTTTTGCGCAACTAAATCTTTGGGATCAATTTTTACTGGGACTAAATCTACACCTTGATTTATCCTTTGTGTAGAAGCATATCTCATATTCCCTATCTTAATACTTGTTTCTAGATTAATCCCAAAATTTACTATAGCCTGTAATGATTCATTTGTTGGCTTATAAACCTTCAAACCCCTATTAGGATAATAATTTGAAACATCTGAACCAAAGCAAAGCTTTAATTTGTTATCATTTTTTTGTAAATAAAATGTTCCAATAACTCTACATCTCATTCCAGCGAAAGACATTAGCCTTTTAGAAGAAGCATCCAATTTCTCTTCCCAATGTCCATTATCTTCATTTGATAGTTCAGCTGTTTCAGATCTTATTCTTCTTCTGTCCATATCGCTAGGAAGCTCAGCAGCATCTAACACCCTTAATAAAATTACTGAACAATCTTCTTTGTCATGCTCTTCTAAACCCTCAATATCTGGAAGCTTTGGAGCTTTAGGGTTAATACGTGTTGCTATCAAAAAAGCTTGAGAGGGAATACCTCCAACCTTTTGTCTATGATAATCACTGATTTGGATGATAGACTCACTATAATGCATTTCAACAACTTCACCCACATAATTTTCATCTTGAATTAAGGAATACAAATCTTTTAAGTCAGAAGATTTTTCTTTTTTTTCTTTTAGTTGTTGCTTAAGTGTTTTCTTTTCAGGTATTCTATTTAAAATATCATCTAACATATTGGATTCCTTTTTTTGTAATCTTTGGGATTTTACCATATATCCAATTGAAGAGTCAACTAAAAAAATAATGCAAAAAATATTGATTTTTCAAAAAAAATACATATAGATAAGCAAATATTAAGAAAGAGCATATGAATAATAAAAAATTTGTAAAAAGTGGCATTTTAAACACTGTTAAAGTAGCCAGTAATAGAAAAATAAATATTTCAAATCAAATTAATAAGCAAGAAAAACACATAAAATTAGCAAAAACTGTTAATATAAATATAAATTTTAATCAATTAAAAGAATATAAAATCTGTAATAGTTAATAATCTTGTATATAATTCAAGAAAACCTCTATATTATTAACTTTCTCATATTTTATCATAATGAGTAACCATTTTAAGTAATCTTCTAACAGATTTTGACTTTCTATTGTTTTGCTTAAATTGAAAATAACAAAATCTTCAAAAATTTGATTGAATAATTCGTCTTCTATGAAGATTAAAAAGATACTATTTTCTTCTTTTTCTCTTTGTATTTTACCCAAAAATATCAAATCTTTTAATTCAATTTTAATGTGATATTTTTTAAATACCAACTCAACCAGTTGCTTATTTTCTGGCAAATCACTATTTTTATCTTTAACAACAAAAGGTAGTCTATATATATTTTCATTTATTTGACTTTTCTCTAGAAAAATCTTTTCTTTTTTTGTATTTATTAGAACGATTTCAAAATATTTATTTTTTTTCATTTTTTATTTTAAATAATAACAAGTTAAAAAAATAATTCAATTCAATTTGCAAAAACATAAAAAAATATTATCTTATAAAAAATAGGAGATTTTATGAAAATAGGTTTTGTTACTGATTCCACATGCGACCTACCTTTATCAATTCTGAAAGAAGAAGAAATATACATACTACCAAGTAAAATTTTAGTTGACGGTAAATATTCATATGATTATAGAGATGAAAAAACAATTCAAGACATCTATAAGCATATACACAATAATAAAAAGTTGTCTACAGAAGCATTATCTGTAGACGAAATATCTAATATTTTTTGCAACATATTAAGTGAACATGATTATGATTATCTTGTTGTTCTAACTACTATGGCAAAGAAAAGTCAATTTTTTGTGAACTGTACTGAGGCAGCTATTAAAGTCAAAAAACAGTGTCAAGATGCACGCAAAGAGAAAGGATTTTCACTTAATCCAATCATACATGTAATAGATAGCAATCAGAGTTCTGTCGGAATTGGTATATTGTTATCTACAATAATTAAAACATCTAAAGAATATTTAAACTTTGATGATTTCTTGGAAAGTATTAATGAAATCAAAAGTAGAACAAATATGTTATTCATACCCAATGATATTAAAAAATTATTCTTTGATGAAAGAAACAAGACTTCTGATATTTTAAAGCTAACATCTTATTTAGCTGCTCAAATTAATACAAAGCCAGTTTTATTTTTCAGAAATGGTGAGACATCAGTTATTTCAACACAGGTAGGGATGAAAAGATCTATTAATAAAGCAATAGCTCATTTAGTTTCTATTATTTATGAAAATCAACTAGCTGAACCTTTTATACATCTAGCCTATAGTGGTCCCCTTGAAGAATTAAAAAACAATAAGAACTACTTGAGACTATTAGAAATTATCCAAGAGAAAAATATAAAAATTTATAAGTCTAACATAGGTGGCACTCTAGCGAGTCATATTGGAATAAGATCTTTAACCATATCTTACATTACAAAATAAAATAAGCCCCAGAGGGGCTTATTCATTTTTACTACTTTTGGTTTTTACATATTTGACTTAACACAACAATAAAAACTTAGCTACCATTTTTCTAATGGATACGCCTTAACAAAATACCGGCGAAAGTGCAGTTTTGAGATTTACCCAAAATAATAACTGCTTTGAACTTTTAATTCTATTAGGTTTTTCAAAAAAGTCAATAGAAAAAACTTGCTTTTTCCAAAAAAAACAAAATATATAAAATGTGTTGCATTTGGTTCTAAAATTTTATATCATGATGCAACGCAACAAAATTAACTATCTAAAGGTTTTAACATGCAATCATATATTATCAAAAGATTAAGCGAAAAAAATAGGGGTAAATGCTTAGAACATTTTTTAAGATTAGATCCAGATTCTGTTTATACTCGTTTTTGTGCCCCTTTAAGAGAAGAGGCATTGGGTAATTATGTTAAAAAAATGAATTTTGAAAAAGATGGAATTTTTGGAGTTTTTGATATTGAATTAAATATTGTAGGAATTGGTGAGTGTGTAATTGACCCATCTAGAGATTCTGCTGAGGTAGGTTTTAGTGTTGAGAAATCTTATCAAGGTAAGGGATTGGGGAATAAATTAATGGAAAGAGTAGTTAGGTTCGCAAAAACAAAAAACAAACATCATTTAGAAATGGTTTGTTTAAGAACAAACGCAGCAACAATTCATTTGGCAAAAAAACATGGACTTCACATTCAAGATTCTTATGGTGGAGAAAGCCATGCTGTTATAGATATGGAAGAAGTTAATCCAGCATTGGAAAATTTAAATGAAGCTGTTGATGATTCTTTGGCAACATATGCTTTACAACAAAGAGAAACAATTCACAATTGGAAAGAAAGCCAAAAACTTATGGGTGATGCTCTAAGTAATACCTATGTTGGGCTTATTAAAATGATAACACCTAGAGTTTTTTCTTAAAACTAAAAAGCCCCTTGGGGGCTTTTTTTAATAGAACTGTAACACTCCTACTATTTTCTTTTCTTCGTTTGTTACAATTAAAGCATTAATATGTTTATTTCTCATTAAATCTTCAGCTTCCCCTATTTTTTTGTCTTCAAAGATAGATATTGGATTTATTGTCATAATATCTTTAGCCTTTAATTTGAAAACTTTTTCGCTGTGGTTTTCTACTGCTCTTCTCAAATCACCATCAGTTATTATTCCAACTAAATTTTCTTCTTCAGCAACAACTACTAACCCTAATTTTCCTTTAGTCATTTTATGTATTACATTTTCAATTTCTAAGTTTTTGTTCACTATTGGGACTTTTTTATGCATTAAGTCTTTTACTGTAGTTAGTAATTGTCTACCCAAACTGCCACCTGGATGTCTAAAAGCAAAATCCTCAGGTTTAAATTTTTTTAATGTCATTAGTGTAACAGTTATAGCATCTCCCATTGTTAGCGTCGCAGTAGTAGATGTTGTTGGTGCTAAGTTATGCGGGCAGCTTTCCTTTTCAACTTCAACTAACAATACAGCATCAGAATGTTTTGCTAATGTGCTTTTCTTTTTTCCTGTAATTGATATTATTTTTAAACCTATTTTTTTTAATATAGGAACTATCTTTACCAACTCATCTGTTTCACCACTGTATGATATTAAGATTGCTGTATCATCTTTTTGAAACATTCCTAAATCTCCATGATAAGCTTCACCAGGATGAACAAAAAAAGATGAGGAACCAGTAGAAGAAAGTGAAGCAGCGATTTTTCTTCCTATATGCCCAGATTTACCCATTCCAGAGACAATAATTTTACCTTTTGTATCTAATAGAATAGATATAGCTTTAGTATATTCTTCTGAAATATTTTCTGATATTTTTAAGAGTGCTTGCGCTTGCTCATTAAACACTTTTTGTGCTAATTTTATACTGTTATTCATACAATACCTTTAGTTTATAACGAAAACAGCATAAATATAAAAAAATATTTTGGCAATAGCAAAACGTAACAAATTTTTACTTTATGTATTCTTTTAAAATTTGATTGTTGTGCTTTAAGTATTTGGAGCGGGATAACGGGCTTGAACCGTCGACCTTAACTTTGGCAAAGTTACGCTCTACCAACTGAGCTAATCCCGCAGAATTGGCACATAGTCTATTCAATGCCAAAAGAAAGTATTAGACGGGAAACAAAAGTTTTAACCCCTTTCTTTACCAAATTTCAGAGGCCTGGTCTAACCCCCGAAGCATAAGCTTCATAACAACTGGTCGGAGTACAAGGATTCGAACCTTGGACCTCCTGCTCCCAAAGCAGGCGCACTACCAGGCTGTGCTACACTCCGTAAAGCTTTCCTCCTACGGTGGTAATTATATCGCATCAAGAACTGAGAACCCCCAATCCCATCACACACGACCTCCACCCACTTCCCGACTAGGAGGAATTTTCGCATTGCCAGCGCTAGTTTGGTAAGACTAGAACCACCCTTGAGTCATCAACTCACTTCTCATCGTGCGGGTCACACTATCTGGTGATTAGCCAGAACGTTCGTGGCTTCGGCAGTAGGGTTCGAACCTACGATAAGGGCTTCAAATCGCGTATGCTGGGTGCCCCCGTGTTTCCCAAAGTTACCCTCACATCCCCTCAATGCCTTATCGCTCTTTTCAAATTATTTGCCTGTTCCGCACTTCCCGGACTCACAGTGTTTGGTTTTAAAGCCTACGCGATTGTTACAAATAAAATTACTCAGAGAATTATCTCACCTACTTAATGTTACTCTACCTTCCTCTACACTATACCGAAATAAATTTGGTTGCGGGGGCAGGATTTGAACCTACGACCTTTGGGTTATGAGCCCAACGAGCTACCAGACTGCTCCACCCCGCTATAAACTTAAATCTAAACTAACTTGGTTGCGGAGGGTGGATTTGAACCACCGATCTCTAGGTTATGAGCCTAGTGAGTTAACCGGACTTCTCTACCCCGCTTCAATTCTTGATGTTTCGCCCCTCAACTCGCTTACATCGTATCCACACTTAAAGTATGCGGACTCCCTATTACATATTTGGTGCCGGAGAAAGGATTTGAACCCTCGACCTTCTCATTACAAGTGAGCTGCTCTACCAACTGAGCTACACCGGCAAAAATTCTTACCACACTACTTTTCCTATTATACACCGTGTGCTATGGTGAGTGTTTGGTGGAGGATAGGAGATTCGAACTCCTCTGATTTCTGCTTGCAAAACAGATGTCCACGCCTAGCAGACCCATCCCCCAAATACACAACAATCAAATTTTTAAAGAACAACTGTAACTTTTCAGATACATCAAAAAGAAAAAGCACCTTTTTTTAGGTGCCTTTTGTTTTTGATTCTGGTTTTATTTATTTACCATCTATCTCCACAAAAGACACAAGCAACTGCACCACCCGCTGGGGTTGTAGTAGTTGTCGTATTTGTAAATGTATGTTTTTGCATTTCTTTCCTTGAATTAATCAATATGTGTATTGTGCCATTAAAAAAAATTATTGTCAACACATTTTTATAATATTTTTTATAAATTTTTATTATTTTTAAAAAAATGATAATTTATCATTCTTATTGAAAACCAAAGCACACCAAACCATATAAACACATCAGCAAAATTAAAGATAAAATATTTTTCTTCTGTTTCTATTTTTAAAAAATCAAACACTCTTCTAAAAAATAATCCCTCTATGGTATTGCTTAACATACCTGAGAATATTAATGCTACTGAATTATGTCTAAAAAATAGAAGAGTTTTTATTTTTTTATTGAATACGATAATAATCACAAATACAACTTGAAAGAAAAAACTATACCATAAGTCTTCTATGCTTGAATCATTTATATAATTAAATGTTGGATTTATGAAATCATTTGTAAAAAATGAACTCATAAATAAAAAGAATATTTTTGTTAACCACTCTAACAATACTAAAATAGTGATTAATAAACTAAAAGATAAAGAACTCATAATTTCTAATATTATACATTTGTTTTTAAAAAAGAATTATAATATACTTAATAATATATTAATTCAAATATGAAAAGGTACAATATGATTGATAAAGAAAAAGAGCTAGTTTTGAAAGTTATGCCAATGCCATCTGATACTAATATTCATGGAGATATTTTTGGTGGTTGGATTATGTCACAAGTTGATATTGCTGGAGCAATTCCCGCCGCTCAACTATGTAAAGGAAGAGTCTCTACTGTGGCTGTAAATAATTTCGTTTTTAAGAAACCTATTTATATTGGAGATTTAGTTTCTTTTTATGCTAAAGTTATTAAAATTGGAAACACATCCATTACTGTTGAAGTTGAAGTTTGGGCGCAAAGACAAAGATATCAAGATACAATTAAAGTTACTGAGGCAACACTTACATATGTTGCTATAGATGAAGATAGACATCCTAGAGTTTTTTCTAAATAATAAAAAAGCCCCAAATTGGGGCTTTTATTATAACATTCCAGAATCTAATGTCTTTTTTGCTTCTAATGCTTTAGCATAAAACAATTCTAGCTGTTCCCAAATTTGTTTGGCATAATTTTCATCAGAAGAATTTAGCTTTAAGGCTATATCTACCAAGCAAACATTATCCTCAAGACCAAACCACTCTTTATGATATTTACCTTCTTTGTAGCCTTTAGCTTGCCTAAAGATATTTAATGTGTTTTTTTGAACATATTGCTCATAAATATTTTCCATTGTTAAACCAACATCTTGGCAAACACTGAAAAACAATCCTAATGAAAATCTTTTAGCACAAGCCAAACCAGCCATTACATCTAATTTTTCTAAAATATTTAAATTTTTAAAATAATAAATTCTTTTATCAAATGTTACATTATCAGCTATAGCATTTAAATCTGACATAATAACATTTAATGCTTGCTCTTCATTCCCCTCTTCTAACTGTAGATATCTTGATAAATAAAAATGCCAAATATCAATTAATTCCATCTGCAATTGTGGGATATCTTTCTTTTGTGCTTTCCACCACTTCCAACCATGATGCTCTACAGCTTCCGCAGTTTCTAGTGCTGCCGCTCTCATATAATCCCATCCTTTAGTAGCCCATTCTGGATGAACAGTTTTGTTCATTTTGTTTTGCATTTCAAGCATTATTTTTATTTGATTTTTATTTAGCATATCTATCCTTTTAAACTTCTTCTATTTCAATTTCTTTAGTTTTATTTTCGTAAATTTTTGTATTTCCTAAAAATTTTAAGATTTCTTTTTCAGAAAATTCTTTTGCCTTATACCTACTAAAATTACCACCTTTATATATAACAAGAATTGGATATTTTGCAATTTCCATAACATCACAAAGTTCTTCATCTTCTTCAGTTAAATTACGAATATACTCAAAAGTTTTTAACTTTGGCAATTGGTTTTCAATTTTGATTAAAATTTCTTTTATTTCTTTAATTTGGCCATCTTCTTCTTTTTCATGAAAAAAGCATAATACTGGCAAATCTTCACTTAGCATAGATATAAAATCTTTTCTGTTCACAATTTTCATAACTTATTCTCCTAGGCTATTATCATACACTTTTTTAGAAAAATAATCAACTAAAACTTGACTTTTATTTTAGTTGTAAATATAAGATTAAAACTTTATGGAGACTATAAATGTTTAAGATGAAAAAAAATGATCCAGTTGCCACTTCATTGAAAAAATATGCACAAGAAAACGGTATGCCATTAAAAAATATTTTATTATCTGATGAACATTTACAAAAAGTTTGCGATATATTCTACCCACATCTACCTAAACTTGTTAGAATGAGTATGAATAAAGATAAATTTACTATCTTCTATAAAAATCATAGAGAAAGTTTTGCGACACAACTTGGTGAAATTTAAGAATCTTAATTTATAATCGTATGAACAGCATCTTCAATTATTATTTTAACTGCTAACTCATCCCTACGGAATGTCAGAATAGAACTACTGATTTCTTGCTCATTATCTTTAGGTAAATCTTCGTATGATAAACAATATATAAAACTATTTATGTGATTATCATAAATATCATCTCCCCAATTGAAAATCTCTCTAGTTTTTTCTGGGAAAAGCTTCCATTCATATGAAGCTAAAGGTTGTCCTTTTCTTTTTAGATCATTAATCATTTTTTTATAAATAGGACTATTGTAAAAAGCTAAAATTGACTTTTCTCTCTTCTTTAAATCTTCGCAAAATGCAATATATTTTGAATTGTTTTTTATATTAAAGTTATCCATATTTAATCATCAAAATTAGAAAAGTCTTGTGCCCAATTTATTAAAGGAACCCATTGAGCGATCTCTCTTTCAAAAATATTAGTTTTTGAATCAAAAATTGTCAATCCATGAGCAGCTAAATGAACATAAATCTGTGCTTGTCTTATCATGGTTGGGCTGAACAATCCTGTAGAACTTATAAATTTAGATAGCTGTTCTGCTGCTTTCGTATTTAAATCAACCATATTACCAATAATACATAAATCTGTTTCTTTTGATTGATTGTTAATTATTTCTACTATTTCTTCTAAAAATGATTCTGTTGATAAAATATCAAAGTATCCAGGTTTTAGAGGAACAATTACTTTATCTGACATAGATACTAGTTTTTGTAAAGAACCAGCCCTAATACCAGCAGGGCTATCAATAATAACAATATCAATATCCTTTTCTTCAGTGCTTATTGCTCCATTATTAATTTGCCAAGCATAAATTTTAGGTAAGCCATTAGGTCTATGCTCCAACCAATTGTATGAAGACTGCTGAACATCAAAATCACCTATCAATACTTTTTTACCTTGATTAGCAAAATAACCAGCTAAGTTAGTTGAAATTGTACTTTTACCTACACCACCTTTGTGATTCAAAATAGATATTACTCTTTTTTTCACTATAGACACTCCTAAATATTCGCCATATATTATAAAAATAAATAAAAAAAAGCAAGAGCAAAATAAACAAAAAAAAACCAACCGTATAGGTTGGTTGAAGCTAGCTGCTGCTAGCATGTCTGAGCCGGGAAAAACTCAGTACATTTGCCCTCATTATATAATCAATAAAAATATTTGTCAATAACCTTGCAAATATTTAAAAAAATATTTACATTAAATAAAAATAGGAGAATTTATGCTTGTAGTAAATTTATTAGGAGAACCTGGAGTTGGAAAGAGTGTCACAGCAGCTGGTTTATTTTATGAGCTTTCCATCAATGGATTTAAGGCAGAGATTATCCAGGAAGTAGCCAAAGGATATGCTTGGGAAACACCTAAAGATAAAGATGGAAATAGTTTTGAACATCCTATTTTTAGTCAACAAATTTTTATTTTAGGAGAACAAAATAGGCTTTTAGAAAGAGTTAATGGAAAAAGAGATATAGCAATTATGGAATGCCCTTTAATTTTAGGAGCAATTTATCAGCCTTCTAATTATTTTAAAAGTTTTGAAAATTTAGTTTTAGAACAGTTCAATGCTTATAATAACTTCAATATCCTATTAGAAAGAAACCATGAATATGATCATATGGGTAGAATGCAAAATGAAATACAATCTTTGGAAGTTAGAAACAAATTAAAAGATTTCTTGGAAAAGCATAATATACCATATATTAAAATGAAAACTCATGAAAAAATAAATCAAGAAATATTAATTAAAATTAGAGATCAATTTTTCCCAAATCAAGATTTGAAAACAATAGTCCGTAATTAATATATAGCTTTAGGTTTTGTAGGCTCTGGAAAATAATATGGTGCATGATTGTTTAAATGAGTTTTTTCCCAATATATATTTTCTTTAACAACTTTAGCTGGAATTCCAACTGCTAAAGAATTTTTAGGTATTTTTTTACCAGTTACTACGGCTCTCATTCCAATCACAGAACCACTTTCAATAATAGAACCTCCTAAAACAGCAGCTTCAGCAGATAACCAAACGTGATCTCCAATCGTAATTGATTGGCTTATATTTATTCTTTTATTTGTCCCTATCTCAAAAATAGGGTGTGAATCATCAGTTCTTATTTTATTGTCTTGAGCAAACATACAATCTTTTCCAATTGTTATGTTAGTTTTTTCAGAAGTACAAAGATAGCAATTTTCTGTAACTCTTAATTGCTCTCCTATTTTTATAGAACAATCTAATCCAACTCTTATTATGCCCCCAAACACACAACTTTTATCAAAGCTAAGAAATCCATTATCAGCATCAAATCTTATTATTGTATTGTTAAATAAAGTTAAACCTGGGTTTATGATGAAAGTACAATTCTTTCCATTAAAATAAACCTTTACATTTTTTGCTTCCTTTGGAACACCTATGATTTTATTTCCATTCTCATCGGAATAGTCTTTTAATTCAGTTATTATATTCATATGATTTTTTAGCTTACTATCAGATCTTTTTCATTGATTTCTTCTTTTTTTAGCTTTAAGGCATCTCCAAATTTATTAATAAATGCCATAGGATTCTTTACTCTCTTGTAACAAAATTTTTTAAAACATAAATATTCTTCATCTATACCTATTCTTTGATTATTTTCAGTCATGAAATCATCAAACTCATATAATTTACCACTATTAAATATATATTTGTAAATGTGTTCACCACCCCAAATAGCAATTGGCTCTACAAACTTGGAGTTTTTAATAAAAGCATCAACTTTTTCAATTATTTTATTTCTTCTATTAATTTCTTCTTTGATGATTTTCTCGTGTTTTTTCATTTCGCTAACTTGAGTTTTTTCAAGTTGCTTATCAGTAATTTTTTTTGACACCCAAAAGAAAACTATAAATAAAACAATCCACATAAAAACATTGTTTGTTAAATTTTCCATAAATATATGTTTCCCTTTGTAAAAATTCAATAAATTATAATATAAAAAAATAAACTTTTCAACCCGTTATTTGTAATTGACATATTTTCTTATTATTAATATAATGCTAAATTAAAATCTCGGAGCTAATAAAAGAATGAGCAAGCAAGCTATAAAAAATTTAATGTTATTTTTGTTTATAAACTTATTGATTGCTATAGTTATAGTTTTTAATGATTACTATACTGAAAAAGTAAACTTAAGAAAAAAACAATTGGCTGCCACACAAACTCAAACCGTGGCAACACAAGTTCCTAATATGGCAATTACCGAAACAAAACAAGGAGCAATTCAGCCTAGCAGCACCCCACAAGTTAACCCAGCACCAATTGTTAACGAAAATAAGACTAACAGTGTAGAGAGTACAAGCTTATCTAACAATACAAGTTCTGTTTGTATTGTTATGGGACCTTTTAATTTAGAAGAAAAAGGAACAGTTGATTTTATTCTTAATAAATCTAAAGAGTCTCAATTAGCTGAAGTTGAGAAAAAAAGTCCCTATAAAATTTTTTGGGATTTAGGTAAAGATCAAGATGTAGCTGAGAAGTTATTTAAAGTCCAAAAAGAAGGCGCAATGAGTGACTCACGCTTTGAATTGGTACAAAACTCCAATGGAAATTGGGTTGTTGATATCACTACAATTAAAGGCAGCAAAAGTGTTGTAGAGAAACTAACCAAAGATTTAGCAATTAAAGCTAACAAATTAAATGCTGGTGGTGATTGGAAATATGAACAAATGAAAGAAAGTTATTTTTATACTTTCAAGCAGTATAATCAGATCTCACCAAACACAATTAAAAATATTGAAGTTCTTTTAAAACCAAAAAAAGAACCTTGTTAATTATAACTTTATGATTTTAATTGGATAATTTTCTGACTTAATTTTATCTAAGAAAATTTGTTGTTCTATTGGGTCATCAAAAGGCCCAATCCTAACTCTAAACAGAGATTCATTACCATTTTTTATTTCTGATATACTCGCCTTATAACCTTTTGATTTAAATTTATTCATTAATAGGTCTGCACTATCTTTACTTTTAAATGCTCCAATTTGGATTTGTTCATTCTTATTTATATCTATAGTCTTTTTATTTTCTGTATGAATTACTGTTTCTTTTGGTTGAATCACATCTTTTTTATCTAAGTCTTCACCTACGGATATTTCTTTGCTTGATTCTAAAATATTTTCAGTCTTCTCAGGCTTAATATTCCCTAATGGCTCAATCTTATCTAAATTTTTATCTTTAGGGACATCATATAAAGGTAAAATTTCTGAAACTACTCCTGAAAAAACAGGAGCCGCAACAATACCACCATAATAGCTTATTCTCTTTGGTTCATCCACCATCACACCAACTATAATTCTTGGATTAATGGCTGGAGCAAATCCAACAAACGAAGAAATGTATTTACTAACATATTTTCCATCTTCAACCTTATTAGCAGTTCCAGTTTTACCAGCTGTTGTATAAAATTCTGTTTGTGCTAATTGAGCAGTACCTTCTTTTTGAGTTACGGACATTAACATCTGTTTCATTGTATTTGCTGTTTTAGCAGAAATCACTTGTTTACAGTCTCTATTTTTTTCCACATCTAACTTAATTAAAGATACACCGCACACATGACCATCATTTGTAAAAGTTTGATATGCTTGAGTCATTTGTAACAAATTAACAGCAACACCCTGACCAAAAGCTATGTTAGCTTGCTCAATTGGCTTCCATTTTTTCCAGTTTCTCAAAAGTCCCTTTGTCTCTCCTGGAAAACCAATATCAATTTTTTGTCCAAATCCTACATCAGTTAGTAAACTCCACATTTCTTCTGGAGTTAATTGCATACTTACTTTAACTGTTCCAATATTGGAAGATTTTTGAATAATTTGTGCTACAGTTAATGAATCTTTAGGGTGAGTATCAGTAATTTTTTTATTACCTATTTTTACCTCTCTAGTATCAAACAATGTATTTTCATTAACCAATTTTTTTTCTAATGCTAAAGAAACAGGAAATGGTTTCATAATTGAACCAGGTTCATATATGTCAACTAAAGCTCTATTCCTTAATTTTTTACCATCTAAATTTTTTCTTGTATTTGGATTGTAGTCTGGCATATTAACTAAAGATAAAATTTCTCCAGTATGTGCATCTAATACAACAACAGAACCAGCTGAAGCATTATGTTTTTCTATTGTATCTGCTAGAAATTTTCTAGCTATTGTTTGCGCCCTAATATCAATTGTTAACTTAACATCTTCTCCATTAATAGGAGCAGTTGCTTGACCTATTTCTCCAATAACATCACCTCTTCTGTCTTTTAGAACTACTCTTTCACCATTTTTTCCTTGTAATAATTCATCTTTTGCTAACTCAATCCCTTCTTGTCCCTTGTTATCTAAGTTAATGAATCCAACTAAATGTGAAGATATTTCAGAACTTGGGTAAAATCTTTTTTGTGAATTTTCAAAAAATACACCAGCTATCTTTAAATTTTTTATTTTTTCTGCCAAATCTAGGTCAACTTGTCTTTTTATGTAAACAAAGTTTTTGTTTGAACTGGCGTGTAATTTTTTATCAAATTCATTTTTTGGGACATTTAATATTTTTAATAACTCTTTGATTTTAGTGGCATCTTTTTCTGCATTTAACTCCAATGGGTTCATCACTATATTTTTAGTCATATTGGTAATTGCTAATATATTACCATTTCTGTCTAATATTTTACCTCTAAAAGAAGGAATTTCTAAATGGCGCATAAATCGCTCATTACCTCTTTCTTGTAAAAAATCACTGTTTATTACTTGAATATAAATAGCTCTTCCTATTAGAAGACCTAATAGAATAAAAATAAACACCATCATAAAAACAGAACGAAACACAGACAGATCTGCCTTAATTAACTTTCTATTGCTCACAATACACCTTTTAAATCAAATTGTTTTTCTTAAGCTCTTCTTTTAAATATCCATATATTACAGGAGAAAGAACAGCACCAATGACACCAAAAATTGCTTCAAAAACTAGCATTGCTATCAATAACTCCCAAATGCTAGTTTTTATTTTTTCACCAACTATTTTGGCATTAATATAATATTCAAGCTTATGAACTACAATTAGAAAAACCAAGGAATAAACTGCGACATTGAAAGATACATTTAAACTAATTAATGTAATAAGAGTATTGCTTATTAGATTTCCAACAACAGGCAATAACCCAAATAAAAATGTTAATACAACCAAGGTTTTTGCATAAGGCATTTGAACATCAATTATTGGCATAACTATTAGTAAATAAACACCAGTTAGAATCGCGTTTATTGCTGATATTTTCACTTGAGCAAAAACAACTTTATGAAATACATCTAAAAAAGTTGTAATTCTATTAATCAATTCTTCTTTGAAATTTTTTGTTTCACCTATAATCTTTGTCTCCAAATTAATGATGGCTATTAGCGCGCCAATAAACATTCCTATTATTATATGTATTAAACCAACTGTTATATTTTTTGATATTAATAGCATATCAGGAGCAGATTTTTTTAATATATTTAAAAATCCTTCTTTAAGTTCTATTAGATTTTCAGGTAAATATTGATGAAATTTTTCTGGTATATAAAACTTTAAAAGCTCTAAAGTTGAAAAAGCTTTTTCTCCCAAATTGGCAAAATTATCTTGACCTACAGTGAGTACATAATAAAATCCAGAAAAAGTTAAAGCTAAAATCATAAATATAATTAAGCTTAGAAAAAGTATTGTAATTTGTTTTGCTGTTTTGGAATGTATTTTAGTTCTTGTAAAATCATGTAATGTATTTATGATAATATACATTGATACACCACCTACAAATGCTGTCATTAATTGGTAATGAAACAATAAAATTATTCCTAAACCCATTAATATATATGTTGAATGTTTGACCTTACTATCTAAATCCATACAAATCCTAAAAAATAACCACTGTAATATAATCATTTTTTGTTTTTTGTCTAGTATTTAAAATATTTATTTCACAAACTAATTTTTTACTATATAATATAAAGAGTTAATGAAAGAAATTCATAATATGCAAACATATCATTTATATAGCGATGGCAACTATTTCCCTAAAGCTAAAAAATCAGGTTTTGGTGGTTATATAGAATCTCCAAATGGCGAAGTCATTGTAGAATATAGCGAACAAATTAGAGAAAAGGAACACTCTCATAGCTTTGAAATAATAGGAATTATCAGAGGACTTGAAATAGCTAAAAGTAAAAATATTGAACATATTGTTTCACATTGTGACGATAAAACTACTGCCAAAAAATTAAAAGAATATTTTGAACAAGGTATTTATGGCATACCTAAAAACGTAAAGCGCGAACTTTTTGAACAAGTTGTTGAATTGTCTACTCATTTTAAAAGTTTGAAGTTTGAATATATTCCAAGAAGTCAAAATAAATATGCAGATGCTTTGTCTAGAAGATATGCTGGATTAATGGAAGAAAATTTTATTAGACAATATAACTTAGAATTGGATTTTTCTGAATCAAAATTTGAACAAGCCAACAAAACCAAAAAGAGAATCTTTTTCTCTCATCCAACAATTGTTAGAAATCATAACAAAGTTAACCCATTTTTAGTGGCACAAGTTAGAAATAAAAAAATACGAAAAATATCAAGAGAAGAACAAAAAGAAAATTATCATTATTTATTTAATGAAGTTTTTACAGTTGATGAAAATACAATCGTCCGAAGTTTTTTCTATAATAACAAAAATGATCTAGTATTAAAAAAAGATTATCCCGTAAATTCTTTAGATTTCAATTTTGACAAATATTGTGATATTTTTTCTGAAAATTTATCTACATTAAAAAATGAATTAAAAGCAGATAAAGTTTGGATATCCTCTAACTATAGATTAGGAAACTATATTTTTGAACAAAAAGAAAAAATACACGAAGACTTATGGGAACCTCTTTTGAAAGTTCACAAATCTATTACCAATAACGGCTTTAAGAAAATATTTTTTAATCACTTACATTTTGAACATATCTATAGTCAAGAAATTGCCCCACAAGAAAAGAAGAAAAAGAAATTAGACGAAGAAATTTATACATTAGAAGACTTAATGGAAAAATTAAGTCAAAGTGAGTTCATTAAAGATACAAGTAAATATTTTGGTGAAATTATTAGGCATGAACTGAGAAATTATAAAAATGTTTTAGAGCGTGAATTAAATTCTATTGAAATTAATGAAGTTATTCAAGAAACTGTGGCTAATCTTAAAGCCAAGGGAGTCCACAATATACCTCAAAAATATAAAAGCTAATTCTCACTAATATTTGACTTTTTATTACACAATTGTAAATCTAACTTGTTTTCTATATAAAAAAACACATATTTATGTAAAACAAACGAAGATTATGGATTTCTACAAAATATTAAATGTTAAAAAAGAAGCAAGCCAAGAAGATATTAAAAAAGCATATCGTAAACTTGCTATGAAATATCACCCCGATAGAAATCAAAACGATAAAAAATCTGAAGAGAAATTTAAGGAAATACAAAAAGCATATGACACCTTAGGTGATCCGCAAAAAAGAGCCGAATATGATTTATTAAATAGTTATAAAAACTTTAATAACAAAAAAACCCAACAATATGAATCCAACACTGAAGATTTTTTTAAAGAAAATTTTTCAGATATTTTTGATGACCATTTCTCAAGCTTTTTTAGACAGAGAGAATATATTCAACAAATTGAATTACCAGTTACCTTTTGGGAAGCCATTAAGGGTGTAACTAAAAATTTTCAATTAAATTTTGATGATAATGGAAAAATAAGAACTTATGACATTAAGTTAAAGATCCCCCCAGGTTCTGACAGTGGAGATAGTTTTGTTATTAATGTTAATGAAGAAAAAATTCAAGTAATTTTAAATGTTGCTCCAGACTCAAATTTTCAGAGAAATAATTTAGATTTATTTTTAAAAGTTGATGTCCCCTTTAATTTAGCTGCTTTAGGAGGAAAGGTTATTTTTCCACATTGGGATGGTGACTTAGAAGTAAATCTTCCCCCAGGGCTAAATAACGGAAACCAAGTCTTGTTAGCAAACAAAGGAGTTCAAAAAGGATTTTTTAAAGGCGACCTCTATCTCGTTGTGAATGTCACTATACCTAAGAACCTTACAGAAGAGCAAAAAAACATTATTCAACAATTTTCTGATACAGAAAAAACCAAGAAAACATGGTTTGAAAATATCAAAAAAACTCTCTCTAAGTTTTTTTAAATTTTAACTTTTTTCGCTTTAGATGTTTTTTTATTACTAGATGAAGCAATTTCTGCCATCATCATCATTTTATTAAATATTTCCAATTTATTTTCTTCTGTTGGGAGTATATCAGCTTGATTATGAATTGTTGAATTTAAATCAATTGTACCTTTTTTAATTTTATTAGCAAAAGGGTGTTCATTTAAATAAAATTTAACTTCTTCGAAAGTTATTGGAATAGTTTTTAATGTTTGAGAAAACTTAATTTCTCTCTTTTTTTTCTCATTTCCTTCTTCGTCAATAGGAATGCCTTCATCTATCATAAAATCATCATCTTTTTTATTATAAGCATTTCCAATTGCTTTAAAAACTCCCATTCTTCTACTAGAAAAAGCAAAAAAACATTCACCTTTATCATTTATATATATAGCTGGAAATTTTTGAAATATTTCTAAATTTGAAAAATCACAATGTGTTATTTTAATATCTTTGGTTTTTCTTCCCCAAAACAACATCTCTTTTTCAAAGTTATTTTTTATTGATTGTATTTTTTGCCATTCTGAAGCTGGTATTTTTACATTTTTATCCTTTTTTGAACCGCCCTTAACTTCTGCTAGAGTTATTTTATTCATGCCATCTAACAATATTTCATTATGCCATTCAATATTTGCCTTATCCTCTTGTTTTTCAGAGAAAATAAAATTTAATGCCCAAGTTGCTAAAAGATTTCTTTGAGATCTATAACCCGCATAAAATGATGGTTCAAAATAACCTTTACTATAAAAATCAAAACATTGATCTTTTTCATTAAACTCAACTTTTAAATCAAATACATTATCTTCTTTTATTTCTAAAGAAGTTAAGTTTATTTTATTTGAAATTACTTTTTGAGAACTTATAAATTCTTCTTGAGCAATTTGGGATTTTAAGAAATGATTTTTTACCTTCAAATAAAATTGAGGATTAATAATAAAATATGTTTTTTTCTCAATTTTTTTATTGCCCATTTCTTCTTTAAAAAAATCAGTCGTTAGCATTAAGCTGTCAGTATTGTTTTCAGGTAGGAATTTGGGACTAATTAAATACGAAGATAACAAAGAAGAACTTTTAAGTAGTTTGTAATTTTCACCACCTAAAAAATCTTTTGCTAGTACAATAAATTTTTTACTGTTAGGCTCTAGTTTCAAAATTAAATCAGGTGTTTCTAACTTCAAATTATTTTGAACATCATTTTCATACTCAACACTAGATTCTTCAAAGTTTTTCTTATTTTGTATTTCGTAATTCTTTAATATGTCAAACAATCCTTCAAGTATTTCTTTTTTATGTTCTAAAGGACCAGTTCTTTCTGTTGTGTAAAATCTATATTTCTTTTCTTGCCAATAATAAGGGGGGAAATTTAATTTTAATGTTTCTTGAATTTTTTTAGACAAATCCTTATCTTCATATGATAGTTTTTCACCCACATATATAGACACATCATAATCATCTGTTTGAATCTCTCCCCCTAGGGTAGTTTGGATATGCTTTAAATCAACTTTTATCCATTCAAAATTTGGAGGAGTAATATCAAAAAAACTATTTTCAATAATTTTTTTCTCAATAATTTTCTTATTTTTAGCCATATTTATTAGATTTTATTGTTATTATTCTATTATAGCAAAAATATTGATAAATAAAAATTATTGTGATAGAATTCAAAATTAAAATAGGAACCTATTAAAATGCCACATTATGTATTAGAAAATTGTATTGCCTGCAAATATACTGATTGTGTTAGTGTTTGCCCAGTAGATTGTTTCCATGAGGGACCTAACTTTTTAGTTATTGATCCAGAAGAGTGTATTGATTGCGCACTTTGTGTTTCAGAATGTCCAGCAGAAGCTATCAAATCTGAAGGAGATCTTAAAAAAAATGAAGTTCATTTTATTGATATAAATTTTAAACTATCTAGAGTTTGGCCTAAAATAACAAACAAAAAATCTCCCTTAGAAGGAGCCGAAGAGAATAATGGCAAAAAAAATAAGTTAGACTTGCTGAAAAAATGACAACAATAACAAATATTAGAATTCTTTTACAAATAGCATTAGTTGGTGCTGTATTATGTGGCGCAACTTTTGGTTTTTGGTTTAAGGGAGATGAACTAGAACTGATTAGAATGATTGGAGCAGTCACTGCTGTTTTTATTACAATTGTAATCAATCCTAAATTTTTTCATCAGCAAACTTAATCTCAAATTCTCTCACTAATTCTGTTTTTGCAATACTAGGATTCCCAGCAGTTTTATATTTTACTTTATCCCAATTTATTTTTTTAAATACCTCTAACACATTTTCAGATTTAACTTTAATAAAATAGTGTGAGTTAGGTGAAACTTCTTTAAATTCTAACTTAACTTTTCCCGCCGCTGCACCAACTCTTTGAATAGCAAAATCTCCTTCATCTTTAGTCACAAAATCAAAAAATATAGATACAGTTTTTTCAACTACTTTCTCTCTTTTTGTATTTGACCGTTTCCAAATTTGAAATACAACGGGAACCTTTCTTTTTTCAAGACCGAATAAGAAATCAATATTGCCTAAATTTAGTTCTTCTATTAAAACGAAATTCAAATCAAGTTTATTTTTTATTGAATTTTTTGAGAAAGTAGCTGGTAAAACCATAGCAATTAGATCTGCTTTTGACTTGCTCATATGATTGAAAAATTTAATAGCCAGTGAACTATTCTTACCGAATGGAGGATTTCCTAAGAATAATTTAATTTTGCTATTTTCTGAAAATACATCAACTAAGTTTTCTTTTAAAAAATCACTTTTTTTAACCATTTTATGTTGGGGCATAATATCAAAAGCAACCTTAGGGTAGCCAAATCCCATTTCATAGGCACCTTCAATAAATGAACCAGCACCAGCACTAGGTTCAATCCACTCTACATTTTTTTTATCCAAATGTTTTTCTAGGGTAAGTAAGCAAGCACTAACTGTTTGTTTTTCCGTGAAAAATTGGTCTAATTCTTTTAATAATGACATATTATCTCCTATTTAGTCTAATTTTAACATGTTGCCTATAAAATGTACAGAGAAATCTTGCTTTATTTATTTTTTATATAATTATAGTAAATATAACTTACAAGAGGAAAAAATATGAATAAAGAACACCCATTTTGGAAGTCTTATTTAAACTTATTAGACTCAGTGGAACCATTACTTAGTGATGAAAATCAAAAACTATTAGAATCTTTAAAAACTTGCAGAAGATCTCTAATTGTTGATATTCCAGTTAGAATGGATAACGGGGAAGTTCAACATTTTACTGGATATAGAGTTCAACACTCATTATCAAGAGGCCCAGGTAAAGGTGGCATTAGATATCATCAAAGTGTTTGCTTAGAAGAAGTCATGGCTCTTTCTGCCTTAATGACCATTAAGTGTGCGACTGTTAACTTACCATTTGGAGGAGCAAAAGGTGGTGTTTCTGTAGACCCTAATTCTCTTAGCTTAAAAGAAAAAGAAAGGCTCACTAGAAGATATACTTCTGAAATTATGAGCTTAATTGGACCAGAAAAAGATATTCCCGCACCTGATGTTGGAACAAGTCAAAGAGAAATGGCTTGGATTTTAGACACCTTCTCAACAAGTCATGGGCATACCATACCTGGAGTTGTAACTGGAAAACCAATAGAGTTAGGAGGATCTCTCGGAAGGAAAGATGCCACTGGTTTAGGAGTTTACTTTGTAACTAGAGAAGCTCTCAAAAGAAGACTAAATTTAGCTTTAAATAAAACTGTAGCAATTCAAGGTTATGGTAATGTTGGTTCTTCTGCTACAAAATTTTTTGTGCAAAATGGATATAAAATATTAGCGATTCAAGATCATACAGGAACAGTAATAAACCCTCAAGGACTTAATATTAAAGAATTAGACCAACATTTGGCTAATGGTGGTAATTTTTCAAACTATAAAGACTCTAACGATAATCCAGAATTATTTTGGGAAACCAAAGCAGAAATTTTAATTCCAGCCGCACTAGAATTACAAATAACCAAAGAAATAGCATCTAAGTTGAAATGTAATCTAATAGTTGAAGGGGCTAATGGCCCAATTTGTCCAGAAGCAGAATCAGTTTTAGCTGAAAAAGGAATTATTGTTATTCCAGATGTTTTAGCAAATGCTGGCGGTGTTATTGTTTCTTATTTTGAATGGGTTCAAAACTTTAATAGAGACATTTGGAATGAAACTAATATTCACCAACGACTTGATGAGTTTATTAGTAAATCCTTTAAGGAAGTTTGGGAAATAGCGAAAGAGAAATCTTGCACATTAAGAATGGCAGCAGTTTTTCTTGGTGTAACTAGAGTCTTAGAGGCACACAAAACTAGAGGACTATATCCTTAAAAAACAGCTTATTAAAATTTCATCTTCCTAGGTTTAAACTCAATATCTTTTAAGCCTAGGTTTTTTTCTTTTGTTTTTTCTAATTTTAAAATAACTTGATTTATTGGATGGGTTTTGTCTAAAGAATTCTTTGTTTCTTCAACTGTTAACTCAACAACCTTATTGTTGCTCTTTTGTTCTTTAATTAGATAAACTTTAAAATCATTATTTTTTTCATTTAAATATAATGAAATCATTTCCTTGAAATTTTTTTTATCTTTTGGGCTAACAATTAATAACTCATAGCCAGCCTGTTCCATTTCCAATTCTAATTCTAAATCTTTATTCATTATTTTTCCTCACCTTTATTTTCTATGATAGCATTTTTTTCAGTAAAATCTATTTTTATAAGAACTTTATCAATACAATTTTTGTCCATATCTAAAACTTCAATTTCTATTTTATAATCTTCTTTATCTATTTTAAAGACATCACCAACATCAGGAACTCTACCAGCATAATACATAACCAAACCACTTAAAGTGTTAACACCATTTGTTTTTATATCTTCAATGTTTAGCTTTGAGCTCAATTTATCTAAAACAATTAATCCATCTACTATATATGAACCATCTTCTCTTCTTTTGATTTCTTTGTCTTCTTCTTCTTGATGAACAGCTATATCTCCAATAATTGAAGACATTATATCTTTTAATGAAACTATGCCAATATTCTCACCATATTCATTAATAATAATTGTTACATCCTTTTTTAATGATTTGAATTGTTCTAATACTTGACTAATTGTTACTGTTTGCGGCAGATATAGAGGTTCTTCAATAAAATCTTTAAAATTAAAATTTTTCCCAATACAAATTAAGGATAAAATGTTTGAAACATCTATAAAACCTAAGATATTATTAATATCTCCGTCTACTACTAAAATTTTTAATATTTTATTTTCTATGATTTTATTTCTATTAACTTCAAAATCATCATTAATATCTATAAATTTCCATTCTCCTCTGTGAGTCATAATAGAAATTGCACTTCTTTCATCCATATGTAATACATTGGCAACAAGTTCTTGCTCATTCTCATGGAACACCCCAGCTTCAGTTCCTTGACCCATTAATTCTTTAATTTCTTCATTTGTTACCGGAGCATTTTCAAACCTATTTATTTTCAATACTTTTAAAATTAATTCACTAGTTTCAGTGAACAACCAAACAAATGGATATGTTGTTTTAGCCAAAACACTCATTGGAATAGCAATAAATGAAGCAATTTTATCCGATATAGCTAAAGCAATACTTTTAGGTATTATTTCACCAAAAATTACAGACATAAAAGTAATCAATACTATTACTAGACCACTTGCTAAACCTAAAGAAAACTTTTCAGTCAACCCTTGTTCCACGAAAAAGGCAGCTAACGGAGCTATTAAAGATTTTTCACCCACAATACCACTTAAAATGCTTATAGAAGTTATCCCAACTTGTATTGTAGAAAGAAACATCCTAGGGTTTTCTTGTAACAATAAGGCTTCTTTTGCCCCATTATATCCAAATTGTTTGTTTTCTATAATTTGTTGCAACCTACTTCTTTTAGCAGAGATAAGTGCTATTTCACTCATAGCAAAAATTCCGTTTAAAAAAATTAAAAACAATATTAATAATATTTCCATAGCTTTACTTTATAAGATTAAATTAACTCTCTTATTGAGTTCAATAAGATTTTTGATACTTCTTTGTCTAAGTATTCTTGATTTGATAAATCAGTCGTTTTTTTTGATTTAGTATCTGCGTGGTGAACTCTTTTAACACCTTTAGGTATTTCTTTTAAATACATCCTAGAAAGTTTATGTGATAAATCATCTTCTGTTCTACTGTGATATGAAACTTCAATCACTTCAAATAAAAACTCTAACATTAAAAACTGTGTCAGAAAGAATTTATCTGATTTATTGATTGCTTTTTTTTGATTACTAAAAAGATTTACGCTACCAAGAGAATCTGTTTTTACTTTTACTGTTGAAAAGTTTTTATTTTTCATCCACTTTATGCCTTCTATAACAGCATAATCTTCGTGTTGTTCTATAAAAGGAACATCAATTAATATTTTATAAAATTTATCAATAACCTTGCCATTTAAAATAGCATAACCACCTATCCCACCAATTTTATGTAACACACCTTGTTTATCAATGTATTCGCTTAGACTTCCATCAACATGTAAAATGGGTATATTTTTATAATCCATTTATACCCTCTTTATTGATGAACTTTTTTGATCAATATTTGCTTTTATCATAAATAAAAATAAGTTCCTTTAATTTCCTTAACTTTAATTAAATATTGCAAATTAGTCAACTTCTATCACATATTATTTGTTTTGTATTATATTGACTAAAAAAGATAAATCATCGTATAATTCAAAAAAAGGAGAACTTATGATTAAAAAAATATTATTTTCAATAACAGCTTTATTTTTGAGTTTTAACATTCAGGCTCAATCTTCAGATAAATTTTTACCTGGGATAGATTATATTGAGGAACCTACTAAAGAAGCTATTGTAATTAGCGAAAAACCAGTATTGATAGATTTTTTCTGGTATGGCTGTGGTCATTGTTTTGCTATGAAACCAAAAATTAAAGAACTTATTGCTAAACACCAAAATAAAATTGTAGCAAAATCTTATCCAGCTACATTTGATAACTGGAAAAGTGGGGCACAAATTTTCTTTACTTTAGAAGAAATGGGTTCTTTACAAACAACGCATGACAAGATTTTTGATGAAATACATATTAACAAGAAGAATATTTTAAAAAATGAAAACCTTTTGATGGAAACCATTAAAGCTAACGGACTTAATGCAGAAAAATTTAAATCTATGTACTCATCCTTTACAGTTCAAAGTAAAGTTAATAAAGCAATGTTAGCAACTAAACAACTTAATATTGAATCAACTCCTTATTTTGTTATTTATTATAAAGGGAAAACCTATAAAACATCTCCATCTATGACAGCTGGATATGACAAAACAATTGCTGTTTTAGATTCTTTGTTGACTAAATTTAGCAAATAAATATTTTCAAGTTGATTTTTTTTAGTATAATTAATTTATGTCTATTAAAAATCAACTTGAAATAAAAAACTTCAATTTAGTAGAGCAGAACAAATTATTTAAAAGTATTTGTTTTAATGCTCAAATTGATGGGGAACTTGTTGGTTATTTAAAATTAAAATATATTCCACAAGAAAACACTTCATTAATCTCTGATGCTTTAGGATATATAATATTTAAATCTTATTTTGATGATAATCAGTTGATAGAAGATTACCAATTAAATAATAAAAAGAATATATTATGTAAAATTGGCAGTTCTTATTTGCGAATACCCAAAGAGGATATTTTGTTAAAATCTTCATCTGAAATAAATATTCTTTTTGATAAATTTACTTATTTTTTGAATGAAAACTATTCAAAACAACAATCAGATTTTGTAAATTATTGGGTTAATAAACCAAGCATTGAATTAGTTAGGGTTTTTTCTGATAAAGACACTCAAGTAACAGATTTCTCTGATGGAATAGGCATAAAAATCAATAGAAAACCTCATAATTGGCAAAAAAAGGGTATTGGCTACTGTCTTTATGAATCAGCCATTAAATGGTGTTCAGATAACAATTTGGAGCTTTGGGCAAGCAAAACAAGAACAGAAGATGCCAAACAAATTTGGGAAAAATTAGAACATCTTCCAAACTTTTTGATAACATTTCATAATAATACAAGAAATATCAACCTAAAAGAAGATAGACCAAGCATAACTATTAAAATCAAATAAGGGGGACAATACCCAATCCCCTTATTTTTAATTAATTAATATTTTCTTGATACTTTCTGTCTGAGTCTTTTTAGGTAACTTTAACTCTAAAACACCATTTTCATATTTAGCTTCTATTTTTTCTTCGTCTATTGGTGTTTCAAAAGAGAAGGTTCTAGATTGCTTATAATATGAACGCTCCATTTTAAGAATTTTTGTTCCTTCTTCTTCTTTAATTTGATTTTTATTTTCTACTGCTATTGTTAGAACACCATCAGAAAAATCAACTTGAATATTTTCTTTTTGTGCTCCAGGCATATCAGCATGAATTAAAAACTCTTGTTCTTTTTCAGCTATGTCAACTTTAATTACATTGAACTCATAGTTTTTAGCAAAAGAAACCATTCTTACTGGGTCTACTAATAAATTTCTTAACATATTTTTCTCCTTAAATAAATTGTTATAAGAATAGATATGTTTTCTCTTTTAAAAAAAACAAGATATTTTAAAAAAAAATTTATGTTTGACAAAAATCTGTTTTGTATTTAATATTTTCAATTGTTAGAATTAGGAGAACACTACATGGAAGACTTAACCTCTTTTATTATGTCTTTAGACACCAATCAAGCTATTCCTATTGGAATTGCTTCATTACTTGGGGTTAGTCTAATTACTTATTTTTTACTCAAACCAAAAAAGAAAAATACCGTATTATCCTCCGAAGAGGGTGAAATTAAAATAATATCTAATGACTTGATGGATGTTCCTACAGAAAACTCATCAGACGAATCTATTTTTAAGGAAATTTTAGAAGATTCTAAAACTTCTCGCCTAGATGAAAATGTACTTAATAAATTTGATAGTCATTTTAATAGTGAAACACAAAATATACCTTCAGAATCAGAAAACTTACTACAACAATTAGCTTCTGATAGCGAAAAAATTGATCAACAAAGAAAAGAACAAGCTCAAGTAGATAATTCTAATTTTGAGCAAGCCTTTGGTGGATTAAATCTAAATAAAAATGACTCTAGTGTTTCTCAGCAAAGTAAAAATGACTTTTTTGGAGGTGGCTTAGCGGAACAATTTGGTTCAATAGCGAAAACAATAGAAGAAGAAAAAAAACAACCTAATAATAAATCTGAATCTTTTGATATTTGGGTTAACTATATGGGAATGAAACAAGGAAAGATGCTATTAATGAATACATTTATACACCTATCTAATCCTTGGGGTAGTATGGCTGCCATTACTGAAGTAAGCGAACATATAGAAAAAGAAGTTGAAGCCGATCCTTTTGGAGGCAAAAAAAGTTGGGCTATTATCTCTGTTACTGAAATAAATCGTTAAAAAATAACTCTTTTTCTCTTGATAACTTCTTATTTTTTTATTAGTTAATAAGAAGTTATTAGAATTTATATGAGTTATTTATCTTTTTTTGAATGGACTGGAACTATTTTAGCACTTTTAGGTGCTTTTATATTGGCATCTAAAAAAGTTAAAATGGAAATTCCATATACAATGTGGATCGTTAGTAACATATTATATATTTGGTTTTTTTATAATACAGGAAATAATGGCTTATTAGCCATGAATTTATTCGGAATTTTTATTAATATGTTCGGATTGTATCAATGGAAGAAAAACCATCTAAATATCAACCATAATCTAACTAATTTTCTTGCTATTCTTTCTATATTATTTTTAGTATCATCTATTATTAGTTTTATTTTATTTTTTATACATAATACAAATAATTATCTAGAATGGTTTGGTTCGTTGCTTGGAGTAGGTTCAGCTATTTTTCTTTCTTCTAGACATAAATTGTCATTTCTATGTTGGGGTTTTTGGACATTAGCTAATGGAGTTTTAATTTATATTGGTTTAGCTAACAATCAATTTGGATTTGTTATTCTTCAAATTGGTTTTATGTTGAGTAATGTTTATGGCGGTTATGTTTGGGCTAAAGCATTTATTCATGAAAACCGTATCATACAAATAGAAGAACCTACACATATTTAAAATACTTTAAAATTTCCCAACTTTTATTTTTTGCTTTTTCATCAAACCCAATTAAATCATTTATAGGAACAATTTTTTTTGCCTCATTTCCATATGTTGGATGGAAATTTTCATATTTTACGAACAAATTATTCGGTATCAAGTTTTTTCTTCTTTCATTACCTAAGATATCTCCGTAATTGAGAATATAATTATAATATTCTGCTTCTTCTATTATAGCTAGCTCTCTTATATTTTTAGTAGAATAATTATCATCTATTATAAGAGACACATCTCCATTTTGTTTACACCAAGATTGTATTGCTTGTAATCTATTTATATGGTTTTTATTATTAATAAAATCTAAATCATGCTTCAACTTAAAGTTATTAATTTTAAACCATTCCTTAGTTCTATCTAAATCTGAAGTCCACAGCCAATCATCTGTAATTATTAATTTTGCGTTTAAAGCTTCTATTATCTTATTTAATTCATCAACAGCAAATTTATCAAAAATTGGAACGATTTTTGATTTAATGTTAATGCTATCTTCTACAAACAAATCGTTTTCTTTTGCTCTTAAAGTTTTGTCTGGAAGTAAAGTAGCTTTTAGATTAATAATAATTTTATTCATGATTTTTATAGCCATAAAAAGCTATAAAGATAAAATCATTAAAAATCAATAGATTAATTAGTTTCTGTTAAATTAATTTTTAATTGCTGAAGAATTTTTGTATGCATTTGAGAGACTCTAGCTGGTGTTATTTCCATTACATATGCTGCTTCTTTGGCATCCAAATCTTCAACATACAATAATTGCATGAGTATTTGTTCTTTTTCATTAAGTTTCCCAATTTCTTTAGAAACTAATTTCATTAATTGCTTTTTTCTAATTCCTTCTTCAACATCATCCTCAGAAGAAACAGTTAAATAGTCTTCATTATCTTCAAAAGAAATAACTGAATGAACATGGTTTTTATTTAACACACTAAAATAATCTTCTATAGTTATTCCGCAATTTTCTGCAATTTCTGATGCTGTTGGTTTATTTTTGTTATTTTTTATTAACGATTGGGTGGTTTCTTCTATTTTTCTATATAGACTTCTATCATCTTGAGATAAATGATCATTTTTTCTTAAATCATCTAAAATGCTACCCTTTATTCTCGTTATAGCATATGTTTCAAATTTAGCATTATCTGTTGGCACATATTTTTTTAATGCCTCCATTAAACCAATATAGCCAGACTGAATTAAATCATCTAGCTCTACGGTAAAATTAATTTTTTTATGGATTGAGAGTGACACTTTTTTTACCAAAGGCATATACTCTTTTATCAATCCAGAATAATCTAATTGTTTTTTGTTATATACTAAATTCATACCTTAACTGAGTAACAAATTAATCATACTTTTATCTTGCACCATTTTTTCAGCAATTGCTTCGTGTGATACAGTAAAAGTTTTATTCTTAATTTGCTCAGCTAAGCTGTTAAGTCTTGCTACTTTTTCCATATCCATTTCGCTTGCTATAGATATAGATTTAGCAACTTTTTCAGAAGAATCAATAGCATTTGATTCATTTTTTTTCACAACTGACTTATTATTTTGGATCTGAACTGCTCCAGTGTTGTTTGTCAGCTTATTAATAATACTCATAAATATCTCCTATTAGGCAGCTTGAGCCACAGATATTTCTTTCCACGCCTCTCTTAGATTAACGAAGGAATCCTTAATTTTGTTAAATGATTCTGTATCATTTTTTATGTTAGCATTTGTAATACCAAATATTGCTGACAAATAAAATGCTTCTAAGTTTTTGGCAACTTCACCCTGTGACAAATCAAGATAGGATAATAACCCAAGTTCTATGATTTGTAAAATTTTTGTTATAGACTCAGCTTTTTCATCATATTTTTTTTGCTCTATAGCATCTACTGTTTTATTTAATTCCAAAATGATTTTGTCATAAATTAATACTACTAAATCAACTTTGTTTGATGATAATAGGTTTGCTTGATTTTGCATATCTATATAAATATTCTTTTTTTGTGCGAACATCTCATTCTCCATTAATTATTTTTATTTAACATGTTTGTGTATCCAGTCATTGAACTTTCAACTGTAGCTAATCTATCTAACATATTCTGTAAATTAGTAAACTGTTTTGTATACATTGCCTGGTAATATGGTAACTTATCTTTTTGAGCAGACTGCTCTCTTTCTAACTTATCCAATTGACTTTCTAAAGAAGCTACTTTTTTAGTTAAAGATCCATTGTAATCTATTGATTTAGAAAATTGAGATGTGCTAGCTAAAGCTTTATCAAAAAAGCCGTTAACCATATTATCTAATGTTGTTGACTGCATTGTAGTAGTTTTAGTAACTTCTCCCGTGTCTGGATCTGTAGTTGTTGTAGTTACTGGAATTGTAGCAAACACATTATTTGCTTCATCTGATGCCAATTTATCTATTTTACTAGAATCAAATTGTGCTACTCCATTTTTGTCAAAAGATACCCCTAATTTTGTAGCGATAGTAGGATCTAAATCTTTTCTAATGCTAGAAAATGCTGACTTAATTGAATAGTCTGTTGTTTTCTTTGATAATGTACTTGATGAATTGTAATTATCAACAAAAGACTGTAAAGCTGATTTTAAATCAGCAACTGACAAATCAGTTGTTTGATTTTTTTCAACATTTTTAATTGAAGTCTGTAAAGTCGAAAACGAATTTTTGATTTTTGATAAATCAGAAATTTGTACATTGTAATTTGATATTTTTTTAGAATAGGAAGCTACCTTAGCTTCGTGCGGTGTCATCATCGCACTGACTAAAGTAGCTATATTTAAACTTGAACCGATACTGCTAGCTGACATTATGCCACCTCATTTAATAAATCACCAACAGAAGCTGATTTTGAATGATTTTCCAAAAATTTATCAATCTGTTGTATCACTTTTAACATCTCTTCAGATGGAAATTGTTTAATGACTTCTCTTGTGGAGTTGTCAATAAACTGAACAATATTTTGACCTGTTGTTTCATCTTTGTGAAAATTAACACCAACATCTTTTCTTACTGATAATTCATTAATTACTTTTGCCAACTCTTCATTTTTTGTAACTTTTTCTGTTTTCTCTTTTGGCGTAGAGGCAACTTGAACTGCTACAGTAGACTTTGCTTGAGAATTGGAAACAGAAGTAGCATTAGACTTCAAGCTAATATTGTTAGCGTAATTATTGTTTTGAATATTTTCTGAAATCTGCATTTATAACCTCCGTTTTTTAATTTTTCAATATTGGGAAGCATTTCTGCTCCCCTCTATTTACTTATATCAAATTATCTCAATAAAGACAATATCATTTGTGGCTGTTGGTTAGCTTGAGCTAACATCGCTACACCAGCTTGCTGTAACACTTGTGCTTTTGATAAAGCAGCGGTTTCAGCAGAGTAGTCAGCATCCATAATACGGCTCTTAGCAGCAGACTGATTTTCAGCAGCGTTCTGTAAGTTCTTAACAGTGAAGTCTAAAGTGTTTAGAGCAGCACCATAAGCACCACGGTCAGTGTTAACAGTATCTAAAGCTGTATCTAAAGTTGTGATGGCAGTAGCAGCACCAGCAGTTGTATTTAAGTTACCAGTAACAGTGTATGCTGAAGCATCTGTTGTAGTAATATCAAATGTGTCACCGTTGTTAGCACCGATTTGTAAGCTGAAAGTTCCAGCATCACCAGCGATAATAGATAAACCATTAAATTTAGTTTGAGTAGCCATATCACTAATAGATGTTGCTAATGATTGATATTCTGCATCTAAAGCGGCAAGGTCTTTACCGTTGTCAGCATATGAACCGTTAGAAGCTTGAACAGCCAATTCACGCATTCTCAACATCATATCACCAATGGTTGACAAAGCACCGTCAGCAACTTGAACCATAGAAATACCATCATTAGCATTTCTAGCGGCTACGTTTAAGCCACGGATTTGACCTTCCATTCTTGTGCCGATTGCTAAACCAGCAGCATCGTCTTTGGCGCTGTTAACTCTCAAACCAGAAGATAATCTCTCCATAGCTGTTGACATTGTGTTTTGTGTTTTAGAAACAGCTCTTTGTGTGTTCAAAGAAGCTACGTTTGTATTTAGAACTAATCCCATAATTT
>JACCDW011263354.1_pt1 | contig 155059 bp, 245 predicted proteins | sample 7449781 | NCBI WGS metagenome assembly JACCDW01 (sample SAMN15323449, study PRJNA562643) | freshwater metagenome | isolation source: river surface water | place: USA:Blue River Watershed | collected 2017-08-18 | reverse complement strand
TAGTGATAATGGGAGCACGGGGCCTTTGCACGGCTCAGGTAAGAGTTCGATTCTCTTGCGGTCCACCATGTTGACTTAGATGTGATCTTGTAGTAATGTATTAAAACAGTAACAAATATGTTCCGTTCGACTTCGGGTGAGGTCACTACCCTTTCAAGGTAGTCAGACGGGTTCGAGCCCCGTACGGAACTCCAAGACCCCGGTTTTATACTTTTGACGTAACAGAAAGTAGGTAAGTGCCAAACCAAAAGAGCAGGGTACATAACGGAAAGTCGGATAGCCTCCGTAACCTCTGGTAACTCCGCCTTACATGGAGTGATAGAAAGCGTTGTGGGTTTTGTGAATTGTTAGCTCCTTAAACAATTCAACGGACAGGGTAACAACTCAGGGAGGGGCATACAGGGCTGTAGCCTCCCACCATATGAAAGTGTGCTGCCTTAGTAGGGTGACGCAGGGACTCAGAAACCCCGTTAACGTCGTATTTCGTAAGCGATTAGACTTGACTCGAAAAGGAAACGACAGTACACTTCCATATGGTGACATATTGAAGTATATTGCATGACGCCTCTGCGAAGGGTTCCGGTTACCCAGTAGCGATCAATGCTTAAACATGCAGATGGGTTCGCATGGTGCAGTTTACTTCAATATGGTGAAGGTATGTGCTATAGTGTGTAGCAACGGTTTCCTTTCCCGTTGCGAAACTCACCTGGAGATGGCACCCAGGCACCATAAATTTTTTATTGACCAGTAGCTCAGTTGGTAGATGCGTCTGACTGTTAATCAGAATGTCGTTGGTTCGAACCCAACCTGGTCAGCCAGTTTTAGGATCCATGCAGCAACATACTTACTTTTTATGGAAAAAAAGCAAAAGCGGATCCTGTTGAATTAGTAGTAGAAGGTTTTAGAATAGTTACAGCAACACTTTAGACTACCAAACCGTTAATTTGTCATAGTCGACAAAAACTATTCTGTTGATTTTGGGTTAGGTACAGCATATATTTTTATCGGAGAGCTGACTGTTGATTGGTACTGGAGCCGTTCTCGGCTTTGAAGGTATCAATCGTTAAGATGGTTGGCAAGGTGAGTTTCGAGTTCTCACTGGAATAAAAAAAGTAGAAAACTAACCCGTTGTTTTTAGGTTACCTACAGCAATATCCTACGCCTTGTAAGCGAGTGGTAGTTGGTTCGAGTCCAACATTTCCCTTCGGGAGATTAGCTCATTTGGTAGAGCACTTAAAATGTGTAACCTGTTGATAAAAGGAGAAGTGAAATGAGTACATTTGTTAATGCAGTTATCAATCAAGAAGCACGTACCGAGAATGGTATGAAGGCACGTAAGTCGACCGCAAGTAAAATGGTTGATCTGTTCTTCCAAGCTGGTGCAATGCGTGGTAAGGATATTGTTCCTTCGTTTGCTGCTGCACTTGTTGAGAATGAAGAACTAGCTTTGCGTCTTGCACTCTGGCTGCGCGATGTTCGCGGTGGTGCAGGTGAGCGAGACCTCTTTCGTCAAATTCTGAAGTACCTCGAGAAGCGTGATCCTAGACTGGCATCGCGTCTGTTGAAGAAAGTACCAGAGCTTGGTCGATGGGATGACATCTTCGTGTTTGAAACTCAAGATATGAAGACAATTGCATATACCATGCTTGGTAACGCACTGCGTGAGAAGAATGGTCTTGCAGCAAAGTGGACTCCACGCCAAGGTCCTATCGCAGCAGAGATTCGTAAATTCTTTGGCATGTCACCAAAGTTTTATCGTAAGTCTCTTGTTGAGATGACAAAGGTTGTTGAACAGCAGATGTGTGCCAACAAGTGGCATGACATTAACTTCAACCATGTACCATCTCTTGCAGCAGCTCGCTACAAGAAAGCATTCAAGCGTCATACCGTTCAGTTTGAAAAGTATGTTGAGAAGCTAGTTAATGGTGAAGCTGGTGTTAAGGTCAATGCAGCAGCAGTATATCCTTACGATGTGCTAAGGGGTGTATATGGCATGAGCTATAGCAAGACTGAGCTCGATCATATCAACGCTCAGTGGGCTGCTCTACCTAACCATGTTGGTGATGCAAGCATCCTACCGCTGGTTGATGTTTCTGGATCTATGACATGCCTAGCTGGTAACAAAGGTTCAACAAGTTGCATGGATGTTGCTGTATCGCTGGGTCTCTACTTGTCTGAGAAGAATCAAGGTAAGTTCAAGGATACATTCCTAACATTCTCTAGCAACCCTGAACTGATTCACCTGAAGGGTACCATTGTAGAACGAGTACAACAAATGGTCCGTTCTACATGGCAGATGAGTACCAATCTTCATAAGGCAATGGATAAGATCCTTAGCGTTGCTGTGAAGGGTGGAGTTCCTCAGGAAGAAATGCCAGAGATGCTTCTGATCCTTTCGGACATGCAGTTTGATTCTTGCACTAACTTTGATGATACTGCAATGCAGATGATCGAGCGTAAGTTTGAAGCAGCAGGATACAATGTACCACGTATTGTTTTCTGGAACATCAATGCGCACGACAATGTTCCAGTTAAGATGGATAAGAGTGGTGTTGCTCTTGTGTCTGGTTTTAGCCCAGCGATTGTGAAATCAGTTCTTTCGGCTGATATGGAGCAGTTTACTCCAGAAGGTATCATGCTAAAGACGTTGATGAATGATCGTTATGCTGTATAATATTCGGAACTGAGTTCTGGATATGGGCTCCCCAGTGGAGCCCTTTTAATTGAGTATGTTGTAAGCTCAGAGGCGTCTGCGCAGAAGTACAACTCGCGTTATGTAACTATACACATATACGGTTAACTCGAGTAAATCCGTTGAAGTATAGCAAATAGTGCAGCATACTCAATTAAGAAGGTCTCAAAGTGTTCATGGACGCACGCATGCCTGTCACGCATGAAGAAGGGGATCGTTACCCCTTGAGACCGCCATAATATATAAAGTATTATTAACCAACAAAGGCAAAAATGAAACATTTAATTTTTACCTTTGCATTATTGTTTAGTGCAAACAGCTTTGCTGTAACACAATACGTTTACAATGTGTCAAAAAATGAGGTTGTATCAGATACAATGTCAGATGTTGTAAGGCCAATTGCAAGTGTTACTAAGCTGATGACTGCTATTGTTCTTCTAGAGAGTGGTCTTAATTTGGAGGATCGTATACCATACAAAGGTAGCAAGTTTCTTTCAAGAAAGACGAGAACAAGAGAAGAGCTGCTTTCCTTGATGCTGATCAAAAGCGATAACATAGCAGCAGAGTCTCTTGCATATGGTTACGCAGGTGGTAGAGACAATTTTGTTCGGATGATGAACTCAAAAGCATCTCAGATTGGAATGCTAAATACCAGTTACGTTGATCTGTCCGGTCTTGGTGTAGGTAACAAGAGTACAGCAAAGGATCTTGGCTTGCTGTTGCAATATGCTCATCAGTATAGTAAGATTATACAGATAGCATCAATGCAGAAGTATGTTGTTGTTGATAACACAAAAAGAAAGCCAAAAGTTACTACGGTTAGCAACACCAACTATAGATTGCTTGCCGATTATAACGAGATAGAAATATCGAAGACTGGATTCACAAATCCAGCTGGTAAGTGTTTAGCAATGTTCATTAATAAAAATGGTGAACAGTTTGTGGTAGTGATACTTGGTGAACGTAACACGAACAGTGTTCAGAAAGTATCCAGGAATATAATTAATAGTTTGTAATTTGTAACGCCCCTATAGTTAAATGGTATAACGATTGACTTGTAATCATTAATTCGCAGTTCGATTCTGTGTGGGGGCACCAAGTTTTATCTGAGTATAGCACAGCCTGGTAGTGCGCCGCATTTGGGATGCGGAGGTCGGGAGTTCGATCCTCTCTACTCAGACCATTTTTGCCCAGGTGACGGAATTGGTATACGTACTGGTCTTAGAAACCAGGTTCTGAGGGTTCGAGTCCCTCCTTGGGCACCAATTCGCTTCGGTAGCATAATGGCAAATGCGGTCGTCTCTAAAACGATCTTATGTGGGTTCGATTCCCACCCGATGCACCAACATTCATGAAAGGAAATGCTATGGAGAAGTTTACAGCATAGATCAGGCCACCATGATAATATCCTTGTCTGATAAAAACAATTAATCAACAAGGAGAATAATATGAGTGTAGAACTTAAAATCAAATCAAAGCATTTGGCATTGGAATCAAAAGTAATTCGTTTCGAAGAACGAAAGCTAAACAAACAAGCAGTATGGTTGTATAAAAATGATCCAGACAGAAATAAATATGGATCTCAGTACTGGACCACAGTATGGAAGATGGCTTCGCTATCTGACCATCGTAAAAATGTAGTTGGTAGAGAAAATAGAGCAACCTTCTTGGCAAGAGCATACATCGCTGGAACACCCTATCTTAAGGTTGAACATAAGCGTAGAGATGATAAACATTATGAATTTATCTGTAAAGTTCTTCCAAGAGTTTTAGAGATGGTAAAGAAGTATCATCCCGATTATAAAGTAAGAAAGAGTATCACACTTGATAACATAAAGGACTGGTGTATACTATAAGAACTCGCGTTTGTTGACCGCGTATAATAGGATAAGTTGTCAACAGTCTACAGACCCCGTCTTCGCAGTCTCGGACGCTAAACGAGACTGCATATTGAAGCACATTGTTGCTGATCGACAAGCCGGTCATAAACCTCATTTGGACAGGTGTGTCAACCTGGAGGAGCAAAGACACCAGTGTGTTTCAATATGTATTGAAAAATGTTAACCCGATGACCATACCATTTAAAAAACTCGTTGATGTAGAGTGGGCAGGAATAAGTGAGCAGGTACTGTTTTACGTTATACGCAACACTCCCATCCTACAAAACGACATATTTTGGAATTTGGTAGAGTGGACAGATGTCGTAGACAATTCACCATCTTTACAAAAATTTATCACGGATTATAAACTGGATGTGTTAAACTCCAGTGTGATTTACATTGATCATCAAGAAGCAGCGTTTAATCAAAAAATTCACGTTGATATAGATCGAGCAAAAATTATATTATTCCCTCTCCTCAATTGTAATAACACAAGAACAGTTTTTTATGATGTTGCTGAGGAAGATCTTGAAGTTGAGTGGCAGAACAACAACGAAGAGTTGAAGTACTTTGGTGTCAAGAAAGGACACCATCGAGAAATTGGCTCTTTCACTTTGGATTGTCCAGTGGCCATGGATACAGGCGTACCGCACGCTGTCCACGTATCTCCAGAAGCCGTGTTTCCAAGACTGTCTTTTGCCATGAGATTTAATAATTCAATAGATCATTTGTTTTCTTAATGGGACGTTAGCTCAGTGGTAGAGCAGGGCCCTTACAAGGCCAAGGTCGGGAGTTCAACCCTCTCACGTCCTACCAAACAATGCCCGAATGGTGGAATGGTAGACACAGCAGACTTAAAATCTGCCGCCAAATGCGTGCCGGTTCGAGTCCGGCTTCGGGTACCAAGGAGTTGATATGAGTATAACACTGACTCGAGATCAAATAGAAAAACTGATACAGACCTACAATCACTTCCACGAAATACGATCCTTCACAATATCGTTGGAAGAGGATACAGACATGGTCTCAATAAGTTTTAGTCTTAGCGATGTTGTGAAAGAACATAAAGGTGTTGATAAATTTGATAAGCCATTCAAACCACAAGTGTACAAATGAAAATAGAAATCAGTGATGATACCCTATACGGCCTGGTGATTGATGTCTTGGTGAGAGACTACAGATACCTTAAAGCTGATATTGAGAGATTTACGCAAAAACCAATTCTATCAGATGTTGAACAGACGGACCTGCTTAATTGGAACATCCATTTAAGAGCTCTGCATAATACTATACAATACTATGCTGGATATGGTTGGGAAGATAGATATGAATCCTAAGAATATTCTTACCGTTGGTTTTACGTGCTCATGTTTTGACCTCTTTCATGCTGGTCACGTGTTGATGCTCGAGGAGGCAAAGCGACACTGTGATTGGTTAATCGTAGGACTCCAGACCGACCCCACTATTGATCGTCCGGAAAAGAACAAGCCAGTACAATCCGTTTTCGAACGTTTTGTTCAGGTAAATGGTTGTAAATGGGTAGATGAAGTTGTAGTATATGAAACAGAAGCTGATCTATTAAACCTGTTGAAATCTTATAAGATCGATGTTAGAATTCTTGGTGAAGAGTACGAAACAAAAGATTTTACAGGCAAAAATGTACCAGGAATACAAATTGTATACAATAAGCGTCAGCATACGTTTTCCACAACAGAGTTAAGAAAACGTATAGCCCAGCTTGGTAAATAGAATATCCGACCGTAGCATAGTGGAAATGCAACACTCTTCTAAAGTGTCTAACGGGAGTTCGAATCTCTCCGGTCGGGCCAAACAATGCGGGATTAGTTTAATGGTAAAACGTGAGCCTTCCAAGCTCCTGTTATCGGTTCGATTCCGATATCCCGCTCCATAATAAAAACTGCATTCTCAATTTAGTTTCACCGAAAGAGAAAAATGCAAAACCTGATACTTACACTGGATAATTCTGGACAACCAAATAACTGGACTACCTGGCAAGAAGCTGTCACCTTGAAATGCAAGGGGCTTGTTGCATGGGAGTTTGGTGATGAGGAGTTTATGTTCAGAGGTGGTACCTCAAAAGTAACTGGTGAACAATCGGTTGTTGAAGTATCGTCCATCATAGCTCTCAAGTCTAGGTTCAAGTACAAAGGTCGTACCCCTGCATTTTCTAACAGGAATCTCTTCAGGAGAGATCTACACACTTGTGCATACTGTGGCAAGAGTTCTGGTGACCATGAATTGACCAAAGATCACATTCTACCTCAATCGAGGAAAGGTCCAACAACTTGGATGAACTGTGTGACTGCGTGCAAAAAGTGCAACAACAAAAAAGATAACAGAACTCCTGAAGAAGCTGGTATGCAGCTTTTATATGTACCATACATACCAGACAAAGCAGAAGCTCTGATTCTTCAGAACAGAAACATACTTTCAGATCAGATGCAGTTCTTGTTGAACTTCATTCCCAAACATAGTAGGGTGTGGCACACCATCAACTAGATGTGTTAATTATTATGGAGTCTGTGAATATGCTGCAAACTAACCACAAAGCTGCTGCCAAGAGCATCATCTCTAGGCAATACAAATACGTTGACTTTGATCCGTATAATAAAAAGCACCGCATTGCTTTTTGTGAGTTCAAGCTCACTGGTAAGTGGCCCGATGGTATGAGATTTAATCTTGATCCGCTATACGTCAACGTTCCATCAATGATAAATCAAAAACTTCTTGATTTCTATTTTGGTCGTGATCGTGCTATTCCTAAAGAGCTGAAAGAGAAATATTCGGATCAAACAATTACGTACCCTATTGGGTCGATGATAACAGGAGAAGAAATTGAGTGATAGTAAAATTTCCGTTGGTGTATCTAATCTAATCAAGCAGCGAATCAAAGCTGCTAATGCACAGTTCAAAGCTTGCGATAATATTTCTGAATTTATCAAGCAGGAAGAACTTCCTGAACTAGTGGATGAGGTCAAGTGGAAATTCCAGCAAGTATTGGATTCACTAATTATTGACACGGAAAACGATCCTAACTCTCATGACACCGCCAAGCGGCTGGCAAAGATGTATGTGTATGAGTTGATGTCGGGTCGGTATGAACCAAAGCCTGATGTAACTTCTTTCCCCAATGAAGGTGAAGGTCGTTTCGAAGGTATGCTTGTTGTTCGTGCAGAGATCCGTTCGATGTGCTCCCATCACCATCAGCCAGTCAAGGGTGTCTGCTACATTGGTATTATTCCTACTGGTCGAGTTATTGGTCTTTCGAAGTATGTTCGTATTGCTCAGTGGTGTGCACGTCGTGGTCAGCTACAGGAGGAACTTGTTAATCAGATTGCTTCTGAAATTATGAAAGCAACTGATACTGAGAACGTTGCAGTGTACATCGAAGCAACCCACGGCTGTATGGATAACCGTGGTGTCATGGCTCACTCATCTATGACTCAGACGTCTTCTGTTCATGGTCTCTTCCATAACAGTAGTGTCAAGCAAGAATTCTTCGACAATATCAAACTTCAGTCAATGAAGAGTTGACTAGTCTAGTAACTTCTGTTATTCTGGACATCCTTGAAAGATTTGTCAGTATTAGCACAGGAAGTGTGGGCTGCAGAAAGTATTGAGGCTAAGCGAAGTGCAATGCTTCGCTTGTTGGGGCAGCTTCAGTACAGGCACAAGTTGCAACAGTTCACGGAGGAGGTAGAGTCGACTACATCTTCCAAACGTCTCGACTTCCTGGCTGCAAATCTCGTTTTGAGAGACGGTGACCCTGTAATTAAATAATTTTTTTAACATGTTTTAGGAGAAATATATGACTCAGTACGAAAAAATCATCAGCTTTCTGGACACCGGTAAAGAACTGACCGCATCGCAAGCAGCTTCGCGTTTCGGTGTTACCAATCTGTCGGCACGTGTTCATGAGCTGCGTGCAGATGGTTACAAGATTGCAACTGTCAAAACCAAGTCGGGTAAGTCTGCTTACACCATGAGCAAGACCGCTAAGAAAAGCACTGCGAAGCGTACTACCGCTAAGCGTGGCTAATTTCTGACTCAAGAAAACCCCACCGCTAACACCGGTGGGGTTTTTCTATGAAAATTTACTTAGTTGAGTTTACGCATAAGGAAACGAAAAAGAAATTCTACAAGTTTGGTATCACACGGCATGGTGACGTGATGAAAAGATTCTCTAAAGAAGAAAGCAAGAAGTTCAAAAGAGATGAGGATCAATACGAGGATTTCACGATACGAGTTATAGCCAGTGCCTGGAACTCGTTCGACAAAGTAGCAGAGCAAGAAAAAATACTTCTGCAAAAGTTTCCTAAAAATATATGGGTTGAGGAATACCTTGGCACGCCTGAAAAACAATATAAGTTTTCGGGTGTGACAGAGTGTGTCTCACTTACAGATGATCAGTTGAAAGAAGCGAGAGGATATATGTATAATCTTCGAAGACTGTGGGATAACGATAAAAAAGATTGAGAGGCCATTTGTTCATGATTAAGACATCTATATGGGTCACCTTCCAGAAAGAAGGAATTCACAAATATCCAGCTGCAGCGACTGACCCAAAGCTGGAACCAGTATCCTTCCTTGCACATCCACATCGACATATGTTCCATTTCAGAGTGGAGCTAGAAGTGTTTCACGATGATCGTGATGTCGAGTTCATTCTCCTCAAACGAGAACTAGAGTCTCTGTATAGCACTGGCACACTGCAGCTCAATAATATGTCGTGTGAGATGCTAGCCAAAGAACTACTCGCCTACATTCATACTTACTACCCAGGTCGAGACTGCACCATAAATGTCAGCGAAGATAATGAGAACGGGAGCACTCTTGTGTACAAAAAGAATGTCTCTGCTGAAACAACTGTTCACCTTGATTGGAAATAATAATGGCTAACTTTTGTCACATAACAACTATTCCACACCTCGATCTAGTACAGAAGAATACGCACCATCTAGCGCTTGCTCATCTTGTTGAGCAGAGTGAAGAGTATGCTGAGTTTTATAGACATCAAAAGCAGCAAAACAATAGCACAATCATCCTAGATAATTCTGCTTTTGAAATGTACAAGCAAGGTCGACCAATGTACGACACTAGCAAGTTAATTGATATGGCAGATATTATCAAAGCTGATTATGTTGTGATGTCAGATTATCCAAATGATCTGAGCAAAGTTACAATTGATGCTGCAAAAGAGATTGCTCCAATTCTCAAAGAAAAAGGCTACGGTACTTTCTTCTGCCCACAATCAAAGATTGGAGATAAGGAAGATCTATTTAATGGTTTTGAATGGGCAGCAGAATCTGATCTGGTTGACTATATTGGAGTCTCGATCCTGGCTATTCCCAATGCCTATGGTGTAGAGAAGGGTAACAAGCTCCAACGGTTTGTTTCTCGTTATATGTTTATGCAAGAGCTGCGTGATAGCGGTATTCTGGATCTCGCAAAATCTAACGGTAAGAAGATACACTTCCTTGGCATGACCGATGGACCAAGTGAAATCCGATTGATGGAGCCATTCAAAAACTATATTGATACGTGGGACAGTAGTGCAGCAGTGTGGCTTGGTCTCCATGCAGGAAAGACTTTCGACACATCACCCACTGGTTTGATTCATGGTAAGTACGAGGAAGAAGTTGATTTCAACTACCGAAATGATCGTGGTAGATTGACTGCTGTGATTAACATGAGTATAATCAACAATTACATGCAGATGTATTTGACTCCGGAGAGTGATAATGAGTAAGTATAAGTACAATGAGGATGTCTACATTCAAAACATCATGAAGTATCTTAATGGAACGTATGGTGAACATTACGTTGCAAAAGATATTCAGGTGATCGATATCTGGGAGTCTCTCGACTCTCTTGAGACCACTGCAAGAGATACAGCTATTAAGTATCTTTGCAGGTATGGTAAGAAAGCAGGAAAGAACCGAAAAGACCTGCTCAAAGCAATTCATTACATCATCCTTATGATGTATGCAGCAGATTCGGCGTCTGCTAAACACAACTATGTTCCTGATGAGAAGGTTGTTGCAGAGGCTTTGAATGTCCTTAAGCAGCCTGATGTTCAAGATTCTTATGATAAGGTGAATAATTATGATACACGTGCTTGGTCCGAACAGTAATTCAACACTCACTTCCGTTGAGGAAGGCGATTCACAACCAAACGCAGTAGACCTACGTCTTGGTAAAGTATTCGGTATTCGAGATGATAACAAGTTTGAAATCTCTAACGAACACAAGACCCATAGGGGAACGTACGAGTGGCTTCCAGATGACGAAGGATATTACAACCTTCCCAGAGGATCCTACGAAGTGGTGATGGAAAACATCATCCATGTTGGTGAAGATGAGGCTGGTTGGGTAATTACTCGAAGCACACTTAACCGCAATGGTTTATTCCTCACGTCTGGTCTCTATGATTCTGGTTATCATGGTGTGATGGCTGGTGTGCTACACGTTAATGGTGGTCCTGCACGAATCAAAAAAGGAACACGAATTGGTCAGTTTCTGCTCTTCAAGGCAGAAGCTCTTTCTAAGTATGATGGCTCTTATGGATTGAAGAGTGATCACGATAAAAAATATGTTTAAGGAGTAGTCATGGCAGAGCCTTTTAAATTACAAGTAAGTGTTGAAGAACTGCAAAAGCGTAAATTGTTTTTGGCAGTTCCAATGTACGGTGGACAGTGTGCTGGTATGTTTGCACGTTCAGTAGCTGATCTATCAGCACTCTGTACTCGCTACCAGATCCCTTTGCAGATGTTCTTCCTCTTTAACGAGTCGCTGATTACTCGTGCACGTAATTACTGCGTTGACGAATTCATGCGTTCAGGTGCAACACACCTAATGTTCATCGACAGTGATATCGGGTTCAATCCACAAGATGTGCTTGCTTTGCTTGCAATGCAGGATGATGCTAGCCCATACGATGTTATTGGTGGTCCATATCCTAAGAAATGTATCTCGTGGGAAAAGATTAAACAAGCGGTTGACAAGGGTATGGCTGATGAGAATCCCCAACAGCTAGAGAAGTATGTTGGTGATTACGTCTTCAATCCTAAAACTACTCAACGTGAAATTCCTCTTAACCAGCCAGTAGAAGTTCTGGAGATTGGAACTGGTTTCATGATGATTCGCCGCAAGACTTTCGAGGACTATCAGAAAGCATTTCCTCACCTCTGGTATCGACCAGACCACGTTCGTACAGAAGCTTTTGACGGTACACGCGAGATCATGGCTTACTTCGACTGTGTGGTCGATCGTAACTATGGTCAAGAAGATATGCACGCTTTGATCGAGGAACTAGCCAACGGTGGCAATGCAGAAGAGCTGCAGAAGCGAGCTCAAGCAATGAAGAATGCAGAAAAGTCAGCATCTAAGCGATATCTGTCTGAAGATTACATGTTCTGCTACAACGTTCAGAAAATGGGTGGTAAAGTGTTCTTCTGTCCGTGGATGCAGCTACAGCACGTTGGTAGTTATGTGTTTGGTGGTTCTCTTGCAGATCTGGCTTCTATTGGCGCCTCTGCAACTGCCGATGCTGGTCAGCTGAAACGAAAGAAATAATTTTTTAGGAATCTATATTATGAAATTTAGCGCACGTACAATCCAAATCCTAAAGAACTTTAACCAGATCAACCCGAGCATTGTTTTTACTCCAGGAAACGTTCTGAGAACTATTTCTCCTATGTCAACTGTGATGGCAAAGGCCACGATTGATGAAACCATCCCTCGTAACTTTGCTATCTTTGACTTGTCACGTTTTCTTGGAGTGCTTTCTTTGTTCGATGATCCTGAAATTGAGTTTGGTGAGAAGGTCCTCGAGATCAAGAGTGGTAAACAGAAACTGAGCTATCAGTATGCTGATCCAAGCCACATTAAATCTCCTCCAGAGAAAGAAATCGAAATCCCAGTAGACAACGTCGAGAAGATTCTTACAGCAGCAACAATGCAGTCTGTGATGAAAGCTGTTGGCGTTCTTCAACTTCCTGACATTGCTTTCACTGGTAAAGATGGCATCATCTCGATTGAGGCTTTGGATATGTCACCAAAGTCGAAATCATCTTCCGTGTCGAGTGATACGTTTGCTGTGAACATTGGTGAAACAACTAAACAGTTCAGAATGATTGTGAAGCCAGATAACATCAAACTTCTTCATGGGGACTACACACTCAAAATATCTTCAAAGCGTGTTCTGTATCTGAAGGGATCGGATGTACAGTACTGGATTGCATGTGAAGATAATTCTGTTTATAATGGATGAGTGAAAACTGATGCGTGATGATTTCTTGTGGGTTGAAAAGTTCCGACCAAGGACTGTAGAAGAAACTATTCTTCCACAGGCGCTCAAAGCAACCTTTCAACAATTTGTTGATCAAAAGAACGTTCCCAATCTTCTCCTAACAGGCCGAGCGGGTGTTGGTAAAACAACAGTTGCTCGTGCCATGTTAGAGGAGCTAGGTAGCGATTACCTGGTCATTAACGGATCGATGAATGGCAATATTGATACATTGAGAAATGATATCATGCAGTTTGCTTCATCTGTATCTTTCTATGGGGGTCGTAAGTACGTTATCCTTGATGAAGCTGACTATCTTAATCCTAACAGTACTCAACCTGCTCTTCGCAATTTTATGGAGGAATTCTCAAAAAATTGCGGTTTTATTCTCACATGCAATTTTAGCAATCGTGTTATTGATCCTCTCCATTCTAGATGTTCTGTAATTGATTTTAAGATCAGCAAAGAAGAAAAGCCAGAAATGGCAAAGCAGATCTTTAAACGAGTACAAAACATTCTAACACAGCAGGGTGTCGAGTTCGATCCCAAGGCTGTTGTTGAGGTAATCAAGAAGTTCTTTCCTGATTTCCGACGAGTGTTGAATGAGTTGCAGAGGTACTCTGCTACAGGTAGGATTGATTCAGGTATCCTTGTCAATTTTTCTGAAGAGAAGTTGAAGGATCTTGTTGGAATGATCAAACAGAAAAACTTCACAGAGATCCGTAAATGGGTAGGAGAGAACTCTGATCTCGACTCCACAACATTCTTTAGAAAGCTTTATGATGCTGCTTCAGAATTTTTGAAGCCATCTTCCATTCCACAATTAGTTATTTTAACCGCAGAATACCAGTACAAAGCAGCCTTTGTTGCAGACCAAGAGATTAATATCCTTGCATTCTTAGTTGAACTCATGGTCGATGCAGAGTTTAAGTAACTATTTTTTATAAATACTTCCCGCAATATCAATATAAGAGGAGGTATCATGAATGTCAATTTGAGCAGACGAGCTGCCATTGCGGAAGGTAGATCCACATACCAAGGCAAGCCGTGCAAAAACTGTGGCAGCACAGAAAAGAGTGTTAGGGGTCATGCTTGTGTGGTTTGTAGAAGGAATCAACAGCAATTGAATAATCAAAAATACTGGCAGCGAATTAAGGAGAGTGGCAAGAGTGTGGAATACAGTCAGAGTACATCCCATCATCGAAAAAAATATTACGACACTCACAAAGAAGCTCTTAAAGAGACATTACATCAAAAGAAATCGGCTTTGGATGTCTTCTATATTAAAAAAGCGCTCACGAACATAAAAAGTAAGTGCAAAACCAAAGGAATTGTTTTCAACCTTGTACCTGAAGATATTGTCATCCCAGAATTGTGTCCAGTACTCGGCATACCGTTAGAATTTAACGGGGGCAATCTATCAAGAGACAGCTCCCCTTCTATAGATCGAATTGACCCATCGAGAGGGTATGAGGTTGATAATATTGTCATTGTATCGAATAGAGTTAATAGGATCAAAAACAATTCCTCTCTTCAGGAGATGGAAAACATATTAAATTTTTATAAGGAATTTAAATGAGCGTACTACTCAGTGAGTATGAACAAGGACAAATCAACACCAGAGTGTTTCGACTCCAGGATAACTCGTTTCAGGTATTAGTTTTTAATGCAGCTAACGGCAAAGAAGTGGCAGAGTTTTTCAGAACATACGAGCAGGCACGCTCTTTTGCCGAAAGCAGAGTTTTACTAAATGAATGATATTCTTGGTGGTATTTTAAAATGGATACGTGATGACTATGACTCACATCCTTTTCGCTTTGTTGCCGAGCTTCTTGCTTGGGCTATCAGTATTGGGTGTAGCATTACTATGGCACTTACCGTACCAACTCCTCCCCTCATGGTTCTTTACCCTGTGTGGATTGCTGGCTGTGCTATCTATGCTTGGGCTGCTTGGACTCGTCGGAGTTTTGGAATGCTCGCAAACTATATGCTCCTGGTAACTATTGATTGTATTGGTCTTTTCAGGATGATGCTATGAGTCCTTTTGATTTTGTAAATGCAATCAATAAGACGAAAGAAGACTTACTGAAAGACCCTACTAGCGAGAAGCTTTATCAACCTTTCCTGGTTAATAAAGCTCTCTCGTATTTTGCGGATACGGTTCTCTACGCTAATGAGATGAATATGTACCGCAACCTAGACAATAAGCTACAGTTTCATTTTTTTCTAAATAGTATTAGACCTGCAAAGCGTTTTGCAAAGTGGGTGAAGAATCAAGAAGATAATGACATTGCAGCAGTAGCGGAATATTATGGTTATAATCCAGAAAAAGCCCAAAACGCTGTATCCATCCTTTCTTCTGATCAACTACAACTTATAAAACAAAAATTAGAAAAAGGTGGTTAGTATGAGTATTATCGAAAGCTTGGTAGAGGTTGCTCTTGTAGCAGAAGATGATTTTTTAAAGATAAAAGAAACGCTCACGCGAATTGGTGTTGCATCACGTAAAGATAAGAAACTTTTCCAGTCTTGCCATATACTCCACAAGCAAGGAAGATACTACATCGTTCATTTTAAAGAATTATTTGCTCTCGATGGTAAGCCTTCAAACTTCTCAGAAGATGATAAGGCAAGAAGAAACACTATTGTGAATTTGTTGGCTGAGTGGGGTCTTGTAAGACTCATCAACCCACAGAAATCAAGCAGTCCGGTTGCTCCATTTTCTCAAGTCAAAGTAATAACTCACAAAGAAAAACATGAGTGGGAGCTCGTAGCAAAATATAATATAGGAACAAAGCGAGCCGTCGAGTGATAGATTCAAATAAAAAATGGGACTATAGGTTTCTTGAGCTGGCCGAAACTGTAGCTGATTGGTCAAAAGACCCATCAACCAGGGTTGGTAGTGTTATTGTTGATTCCAAGCGCAGAGTAATTGGTCTTGGTTATAACGGCTTTCCTCGAGGAATTGAGGATCTTCAGGAACGATATAAAGATCGGGATACCAAGTATCTTTTCGTGTGTCATGCAGAGAGAAACGCACTCGACAACGCCCCTGGTAGCGTAGAAGGTGCAACTCTCTACGCCACACTGTTTCCCTGCAATGAATGTTGTAAAAGTATTATCCAAAGGGGTATTAAAAAAGTAGTAACTTTTGTTCCATCTTCTAGTAAAAGACTGTTGCACAATCACGATATTTCGTATACAATGCTACGTGAAGCTGGTGTGGAATTACACCAGTTAGCCCGTGAACATTATTTGAGGTGGAAAAATGAACGATGTGCAGACACCAGCGACGAAAGAAAGTTTGGTATCACTCCTGAAGTCGACAATCTGTAAAGTAACTTTTACCAAAGTTGACGGAACCATTCGTGAAATGCGTTGTACTCTGAAAGAAGGGGCATTCACACCTCCTGAAAAGAAAACGGACAAAGTCCGGGAAGTGAAGGAAGATATCCTTTCTGTGTGGGATTTGGATAACAACGCATGGAGATCGTTCAAAATTAATAATGTTATTTCAGCCACTGTGGAAGTATAAATACAAAAAAACACAAAGGTTTCATATGCACGGAAAAGAAGTAAAATAGCAGTAAGGGAAAAGGCACATAGCTGAGAGGCATGTGCCTTTTTTGTTTTTATAACTAACAAGAAGGACAGCCATGAAACAAAAAGCAAGACTCGCTGAAGCCTCTATCCACACATTTCCTGAACAACAAAAAAGGAAGCTCAAACTAAAGATTGATGATTTAAAGGTTTTTGATCCTCTCACCAAAAACCAATCAAGATTTTTCGAACTATACAAACAAGGAACACAAGCAATAATGCTGCACGGAGCAGCAGGTACTGGTAAAACCTTCATTGCCATGTACAAAGCACTTGAAGAAGTCATGGATAGAGGTAATCCCTATCAGAAGGTAGTTCTTGTTAGATCGATAGTTCCTTCTCGCGACATCGGTCATTTACCAGGAGATGAAAAAGAAAAAACTGACGTATATCTTGCACCGTACAAAGCAATTTGTCAGGACCTGTTTGGTACAGAACAGGCCTATGAGAGACTGGTAGAACAAAAGAACATTGAGTTCATGATTACATCCTTTGTTCGTGGCATCACGATTGATAATGCTGTTATCATTGTTGACGAGTGTCAGAACATGAATTTCCAGGAACTTAGTTCTATAATGACTCGAGTTGGCGAGGGTTCGAAAATCATCTTTTGCGGCGACTTCAAGCAAACTGATCTGTGCAGGAAAAATGATCAGTCGGGTCTAAAAGATTTTGTTGAAATCATCAACAGAATGCCTTCTTTCCGCAATGTCGAGTTTGAAGTAGAGGATATTGTTCGTGGCAGTCTTGTGAAAGAATTTATCGTGGCTAATCTACATATCCAAACAATAAAAAGTTGACTCACCCTTCTGATTGATGTATAAATAAGGATGCGTTGCCTTCGGGGATGCATCCTTTTTATAACCTTGCTTAATAGGAGGTCTACATGACTGATATTGTAGAACAATTCAATAAACTAGCTAACAACTTTGCTTTTGGTCCAGGATTCAAATATGGTACCAAAGATATGGATAAGTTTTTTGTTGGCTTTGATCAACACTTCGACAAGTTCGCAAAGCTACATGACGAAGTGACCAAAAACATTCCGAACTACCCGCCTTACAACATTAAGAAAGTAGCAGAGAACAAGTATACTATTGAACTCGCTGTCGCTGGTTTTGCCAAACAAGACATCGAGATTGAGTTTGTGGATAATAAACTTGTTGTCACTGGTAAGGCTTCTGACGATTCGGATAACGAATCATTCCTGTGGAAAGGTATTGCCAATAGGGCTTTTACTCGAACTTTTGTTCTCGACGATCAGGTTGAGATTCAAAATGCTGAAATGCTCAATGGTATGCTCAAGATTTTCCTAGAGCGTATTATTCCTGAACACAAAAAGCCTAAAAAGATTGAAATTGATGAAAAACCTTCTAAGGGGAGTAAGCAGTTTCTTACGGAGGGTGAATGATAGATAATGCACAAAGAATGATTGAAGTGACGAAACAATACTTGAATCTTAAATAATGACAGGGGAGGCCTACGGGCCTCTCTTATTTTCCAAGGAATTATGTGATGACAAATATTAAAATTATTAAACTGGTGACTGGTGAAGAACTCATTGGTGATGTTGTTGAAGCTCATCATCGACAGGATGGTGGTATTGATTATGAAATCAAAGACGTAGCTATTGTTCAGATGGTACCAACACAAACAGGTGTTGGCCTTTCTCTTTTTCCCTTTGCTCCCTATACAGAAGATAAGACACACATCTTCAGAAGCCAACATATTATTATTTCAATGACCCCTGGCGTTGATCTAATCAATAACTATAACCGCATGTTTGGATCGGGTATTCAGATTGCTTCTGCTGGTGCCTTGAAATAATTACTGACGTCCTCTACAATCGATGTTTTACGTGAGGTACTATGCGGTTTTATACTAATGTATTTGTTACAGCAACAAAGGCTTTCATACGTGGGTATGAAAACGGTAAGAGGTTTGAATATGCACAAGATTACTCCCCTTACCTTTTCGTACCTTCACAGTCACCAACGGAGCACAGAACTCTTGATGGGAAGTATGTAAAGCGACTGGACTTTCACAGCTCCAAAGAAGCAAGAGATTTCTTAGCCCGGTACGATGATATCGACAACTTCCCAATCTATGGGATAACATCGTTTACACATCAATGCATCTACGAAAACTTTAGGCATGAGAAAGACTATGATGTTGACCTGATCAATGTGGTTTCAATTGATATTGAAACATCAACGCAGAATGGATTTCCTAACATTCAGCAAGCCGATAAAGAAATTATCACCCTTTCTATGCGTAAGCGTGGCAAGTGCATAGTTCTGGGCACACGTCCCTACACACCAAAAAGTGACGATGTCAAATACTTCCAGTGTAGAGATGAGGTTGATTTGCTTTCCAAGTTTCTCGAAGCATGGAACTCCAGTGCTTGGAAGCCTGATGTGGTCACTGGCTGGAACATTGAGTCGTTTGATATTCCATACCTTTACACAAGGATTGCAAACATTCTTGGTGAAAGGGAAGCCAAGAAACTTTCTCCATGGGGCATCGTCAACAAGCGTAAAATAAATGCAGAAGCGAACAGTCCAGAAGTGTATGACATCATTGGTGTATCAATTCTCGACTACCTAGCTCTCTACAAAAAGTTTTCATACACTCCTCAAGAGTCGTATAAGCTAGACCATATCGCAGAGTATGAACTGGGTGAAAAGAAACTCGATTACTCAGAATACGAATCGATGCATGAGTTTTATATGCAGAACTTTGAAAAGTTCGTTGATTATAACATCCACGACGTTGTTCTTGTTGACAAACTGGAAGAGAAGCTGAAATTCATTGAGCAGGTGTTTGCTCTTGCATATGATGCAAAGGTCAACTACGCAGATACCTACACGACAGTTCGTATCTGGGATATCATTATTGCCAACTATCTCATGGATAGAAACATAGTTGTCCCGCATCTAAAGACAACTACTTTGGATGCTCGAAGAGAAGAGGATACCCAGAAAGGTAGTATCATTGGAGCGTATGTTAAAGATCCTCAAGTGGGTCTCCACAAGTGGGTATGTTCCTTTGACTTGAACTCTCTATATCCTCACCTGATCATGCAATACAACATCTCACCAGAGACATTCCGTGGTATTGAGAAAGACATGACCATTGAAAAGCTTCTTGACAGAGATGTTTCACAGGATCTAAGAGACAGTCTTGCGGAGCGTAATCTGACCATGGCTGCTAACGGTGCTATGTTCGATAAAGATTTTATGGGCTTCTTACCCACGCTCATGGAAACAATGTACAACGATCGATCAGCCTGGAAGAAGAAGATGATCGCAGCCAAGAAGGAATATGAAAAAAATCCTTCGCGTAAGCTGGAGAATGAAATCGCCAGATGTAACAATATGCAGATGGCCAAAAAGATTCAGCTCAACTCGGCTTATGGTGCATTGGGCAATTCCTACTTTAGATGGTATCAGAGAAGCCTGGCAGAAGCTATCACAACATCAGGACAGCTCTCTATCCGTTGGATGGAGAAGCACATTAATCAGTACCTGAACAAGTTGTTCAAGACGCAAGATGAGGATTATGTCATCGCGTGTGATACTGACTCGATGTACATTCGTCTTGATCGACTCGTCACTCAAGTGTTGGGCGAAGATGCATCAGACAATACTCCTGCAGAAAAGATTGTCAAGTTTTTGGATGATGTGTGTGAGAAAAAGATTCAACCATTCATCGACAAAACATTTAGTGAGCTTGGTGTCTATATGCAGGTAATGGCTCAGAAGATGGTCATGAAACGTGAAGCAATCGCCAACAAGGGTATCTGGACTGGTAAGAAACATTACATTCTTAATGTGTATAACAACGAAGGAGTTCAGTACGCAGAGCCTAAGTTGAAGATGCAAGGAATTGAGGCAGTGCGTTCATCAACACCAGCAGCTTGTAGGAAAAGCATTAAGGCAGCTCTGGGTGTTATCATGAATAAGACAGAAGAGGATATCATTCAGTTTGTCAGTAAATTCCGAGAAGAGTTTGAGAACCTGCCCTTTGATCAGATTGCATTCCCTCGAGGTGTCAATGATCTGAGGAAGTATACCGACTCTTCATCGATATATCGAAAAGGAACACCGATCCACGTTAAGGGGTCCTTGATTTACAACAACCTTGTACGCGAACATAAAATACAAGATAAATATCCTTTCATCGGAGATGGTGACAAGATAAAATTCATCTACCTGAAACGACCCAATCCAGCCAAGGATACCGTTATATCATGCCCAGGCGATCTTCCGAAACAACTTGGCCTTGATGAGTATATCGATTACGATACTCAATTCGAAAAATCATTCCTCGATCCAATTCGTTCCATTACTGATGCAATTGGTTGGAAAACGGAACACAAGCAAGAACGAGCAACACTCGATCATCTTTTTGCATAGGAAAAACCATGAGTAAATTTACCATAGACCTGGAAGACTCATACGATGATTTTGGATTCTCTGCTGTTAGTGAAGATGACCTCAAATCACTTGAAAGAGAACTTCAACAAAAGGTTCAGGAGAAAGAGCAAGAGCTATCGTTGACTTCGAAAGAATATAAAGATAAACTGGAATCTCTTTATAAACTGATCATGCCTTTGTTGTTGAATCTTGCCAAAGATGATGATAAAGAATATATCTTCTGGCCAGAGCGATCAAAGAAAATGAAGGCATTTATCGATAAGGTCAACAAGATCGTCGAAAATGATTAACTATCTTGCTCTTTGGGTTGCAATAGGTCTTTCTACTATTGCAGCCTACTTTTCCATACTTGGTCTCACGGCGATCTTTGCTGCCTCGTTTTGGCCTGTTGTTGTTATGGGTTCCATGCTCGAGGCTGCTAAAGTTGTTGCTGCCTCCTGGGCTTTTCGTAACTGGAACTACGCTCCACCAGTTATTAAATATTACCTGATAACTGCTGTATTCATTCTCATGGTAATTACTTCTATGGGAACATTCGGATACTTATCAAAAGCTCATATTGAGCAGACGGCATCTGTAGGCAATGTATCTGCTCAGATTGCTGTTTATGATGAAAGGATCAAAGCCCTCAATGAAACCATCGATGCTAACCGTAAACTTCTTAAACAGTACGATGAGGCGGTTGACCAGGTCATGGCACGCTCGACGGATTCGAAGGGGGCCGAACGCGCGCTCCAAATTAGAAAATCACAACAGAAAGACCGTAGCAACCTCATGGAAGAAATTTCTTCTCTACAAAAAGAGGTTGGGAGGCTTAACGCTGAGAAATCCCCGTTGGTTTCGCAGGTCAAAAATGTGGAGAGGGAGATCGGTCCACTCAAGTACATCGCAGAACTTTTTGTTGATCGGGCTGATGATTCGTTTCTGGAGAAGACGGTCCGGTGGGTTATTATAATGATTGTTGCGGTTTTTGATCCTTTGGCTGTATTGTTGCTTATTGCAGCTAACCAGGGTATCATGCGCACTTCGAGGTATGTTAAAGCCGGAAAGACAAGAAAAGCAAAGGTGAAAACCTCTAACAGGAACGCCCAAGAGCAAGAATCAGTTGAAAGATACCAAGCTCTTCTCTCACTTGTTGGAAAAGATACCGAACGTAAAATTTCTATTGATAAAGATAAGATAAGGAAGATGACATGAGTTTCTTGAAAAATTTGATTAAGGAGGTTGGCGATGAGAATACTTACTTGGCCGCTGACGGCACTGGTAGTGCTGAGTTCACTGGTTGTATTGATACTGGCAGCTACATTCTCAACGCTCTTCTCTCTGGTAGCCTCTATGGTGGCGTACCTGATAACAAGATTACTGCTTTTGCAGGAGAGTCCGCTACTGGTAAAACTTTCTTCGTACTTGGTATCGTTAGAGCCTTCCTTGACAAGAACCCAACAGGAGCAGTCGTCTACTACGACACCGAAGCAGCAGTCACGAAAGCGATGATGGAGTCTCGTGGTATCGATACTTCTCGTGTGATCATTGCAGAGCCAGATACCATTCAAAAGTTTAAGACGCATGCATTGAAGCTTCTTGATGCATACGAAAAGCAACAGGACAAACCACCGATGATGTTTGTTCTGGATAGCCTTGGTCTTCTATCCACAACAAAAGAGATGGAAGATTCTCTTGAAGGTAAAGATGTTCGAGACATGACGAAGGCCCAGGTTATCAAGGCTGCTTTCCGTGTTCTCACTCTCAAGTTGGCAAAGGTAAAAGTACCGATGCTTGTTACTAACCATGTCTATGAGGTAGTAGGATCTTATGTACCAACAAAAGAACTCGGTGGAGGAACAGGACTCAAATATGCAGCTAGCACTATTGCTATGCTCTCCAAAAAGAAAGAAAAAGATTCTGACGGAGATATCATCGGGAACCAAGTCAAAATCAAAATGTATAAGTCCCGACTCTCAAAAGAAAACCAAGAAGCAACTGTGCTACTTACTTACGACAAAGGCCTAGATCGATACTTTGGTCTTCTCGACTTTGCTGAAGAACACAAGATCTTTGTCAAGTCTGGTAATCGATATGAGCTACCAGATGGTCGTAAGGTATTTGGTAAAGAGATCAATAACAATCCTACTGAATACTTCACAGAAGAAGTAATGCAGCGAATTGAAGAATGTGTGAAAAGGGAATTCAGCTATGGATCAGCAGTCGGAGAAGTATAAAGTAACTTTTGATCACTCTGGTTCAGTTGGATTCAAATATTTCTTCAAGGATAGTGAGTTGTTGGAATATTTGAGAACAAGATCTCTGTCATTTCAAATAATCACAATAGAACAATATGATCGAAAAACTAATTCTTTCAAACCTTTTAAACAATGAGGAATATGGCCGCAAGGCCATTCCTTTTTTGAAATCGGAATACTTTCAAGAAAGAACATCAAAAGCTGTCTTTGACGCAATCACTACCTTCGTAAACGAATACAATAAATTTCCTACCAAGGATGTTCTCGTAATCGAGCTTGACAATAACAAAGAGATCTCGGCTTATTACAGTGACGTCGAGGCTTTTGTGAGAGAGTTTGACGAAACACCCTCGGGTAACATTCAGTGGCTGTTAGATCAGACAGAGAAGTTCTGTCAGGATAAGGCCATTTATAATGCCATCATGAAATCGATTTCCATTCTGGATAACAACAAGGGTGGTGAAAGCAAAGGGGCAATTCCACAGATTTTATCTGATGCCCTCGCTGTTTCATTCGATTCTCATATCGGCCATGATTTTCTTGAAGATTTTGACTCGCGATATGAGTTCTACCACAAAAAGGAAAAGAAAGTACCATTTGATATTGAGCTTCTCAACAAGATTTCAAAGGGTGGATTACCAAACAAAACTCTTAACGTTGTACTTGCTGGTACTGGCGTTGGTAAGTCTCTTTTCATGTGTCATTGTGCAGCAGCTAACCTTTCCAAAGGTAATAATGTCCTTTACGTGACAATGGAAATGGCAGAAGAAAGGATTGCAGAGCGTATTGATGCTAACCTTCTTAACGTCACCGTTGATGAACTTTCCATTCTACCCAAAGATGCATACGAGAAAAAGATCAATCGGGTGAGAGAAAAAACAAATGGCAAGCTGATCATTAAAGAATACCCCACTGCATCAGCTGGCGCAGGTCATATGAGGCATCTACTGAATGAACTTAGAATAAAGCGTAACTTCGTTCCTGATGTGATTTACGTTGATTATCTTAATATCTGCGTGTCGTCGAGACTCAAGTACGGAGCCAATGTCAACTCATATACATACATCAAAGCGATTGCAGAGGAGTTGCGAGGGCTTGCTGTTGAGTTTGATGTTCCTATTGTGACAGCAACACAGACCACGCGAAGTGGTTATACGAGCAGCGATCTTGGTCTGGAAGATACGAGTGAGTCCTTTGGCCTACCTGCAACAGCAGACTTCATGATTGCTTTGATAAACTCTGACGAACTCCAGGATCTCAATCAGATTGTTGTTAAACAGTTAAAAAACAGATATAGTGATCCAAATGTCAACCGAAGATTTGTTGTTGGTGTAGATCGTGCAAAGATGAGGCTCTACGACGTAGAGCAAAGTGCTCAAGAAGATATTGTGGATGATGGCCCTGTTTTTGATAAATCGGAAACAGGAACCAGGCTGAAGCAAGAGAAAGGTAAATTTAAAGATGCTTTTAAAACGTTTGTTTAGTTATGCAGTCACGATCCTTCTATTCTTCTGGGTGTTTTTCCTCTCAGCTACTATAATCACAATACAGACTGTCGTTGGCTATTTTCTAAGAATGTTTGATCTACCAATGGATGTAATCTATGCAATGATAGAAACAAATGAGAATAAGAACAAGGAAGTTTAAAAACAGAAAGCTGAGTAAGGATATTCGCGAAGCGACCAAGTTTTATCTTCAACAAGTAATTCCTTCCAAGCACCTTAAAAAAATCAATGTGAACATTATCCAGACATCTAACACCTTTGCCGATGGCTCGTGTTGTTACATTGAAAAATATCGATATGAAATTGAGTTGGGAGATCACTTGCACTATGATCATAAACTTCTCACACTTGCTCATGAAGTAGTCCACGTTAAGCAGTATGTGACAAGGCAGTTAAAATCTTTTTTTGTTAAAGATAATCCAGTTGACGTTTGGGAAGGAAAACGTTACAGAAACTTATCTTACGATGATCAGCCCTGGGAAAAGGAAGCAATGGAAGTTGAGCAGGACTTGTACAATGCTTTTGTATTGAACGAGTATGCAAAGAATGATTAATTTTATTGCTGCTGCTCTTATCCTTTTCCCATCTTTTGCAATAGCTGGTGGTGATGCAAACCAATACCTTCTTAGTCAAGCAAAGAAGTTGATGAACTATCGGGGAGAGGTTCGACTCCCCACAATGGTTCCTTCGACAAAAGAACAACTCAAAAACCTGTTTTGCAAAAATACGGATTGTGTGGTGTCGGCTGTGTACACAAGAGGTACCGTGTATTATGATAAGCGTCTTGATATGGATAACGTCATAGACAGATCAATCATCCTTCATGAGATGGTTCACCATATACAGCGGGTTCAAATAGGAGATACATACACATGTGATGTGTGGCTCAAGAAAGAGCGTGAAGCATATAGAATTCAGGCCTTGTATCTTCAACAAAGGGGAGTGGATACAAGTTTTGTCAACGATGTAACGCTAAACCTAAAGTGTCCAAAATGAGGAAATCTATGAACGAAATACCCAATGCAGCAACTGTACAAGATCAGATCGATTGGACATTGCATCGAACAGGAATATTCTACCTTACTGGTGATATCGATGATATCTCATGTGGTGAAGTGATCAGATGGATCCTTGCAGAGAATGTTTCAAAGCAGCACAAAGAGCTGCGTTTGTTCATTAATAGTTGTGGTGGAGATCTCTACAGTGCTTTTGGTTTGATTGATATAATTAGATCCAGTCGAATCCCCGTTCACACAATAGGTGTTGGTAGTTTAATGAGTGCAGCATTCCTTATTTTTATCTCGGGTGCAAGAGGTGGTAGATCTATCACTAAAAATACCAGTGTTATGTGTCACCAGTTCTCTACTTTCTACGAAGGTAAGGAGCATGATATCAAGGCTTCCGAAAAGGAAACTAGATATGTGAAGCAGCGCATGTTGGATATCATGAAAGAGCAGTGCCCAATGGACGAAAAGACCATCAAACGAAAACTACTTCCTCCATCAGATGTGTGGTTATCTGCACAGGAATGCATAGAACTTGGTGTTGCAGATGCAATTTTTGAATAAGCCGCGAAAGCGGCTTTTTTTACGACCTAAATAATTATAAATACCACAAATGCAGTCAAACGACTTAGGTAAACCTGCGAGACAATATGAAGAAAACGACAAAGAAAAAGCCACAGGATGTGGCTGTAATTACTGGTAATCCCAATGACCAGATAGTTATTAGCCCAGAAGATCCTCCAAAAAAATTTCAAACAGAAGCAATCAAGCTTCTTAAATCCAAGCTAAAAGCTCCGGAATTCCAGTATCTTGCCCCAACAGACCGTGTTGATGTTGAAAATCAGAACGTCGATAAACAGGTTAAACACATCCGCAAGATTGTTTCTAAAATAAGCACTCAGCAAGTAACAGAGGAAGAACTCAACGCAGTGTTTTCTGCGCTTGATGAAGCCGGTCGTGTTGGTTCGATTCTCACATCACCTATTCGCGCTGTGGGTAAAATCGGAACAGCTGCTGCAGGTCTTGGCACGGCAGCTGTGTATCTTTCAACTCCAGAAACAGCGGCTATTACAACAGGTCTTACTGCTAAGAATATTGCTCAACGTATGGCTGGCTTTGGCACATATACAAAGCAACCAAAACAATCAAAAGAGCCGTCAAAAAAGACTACCCAAGCACCAAAAACAGCTAAACCAGCTTCTAAATCCTCTGTTCCTGCTAATGTTCCTATGCCTCCAAAGCTTCCCTTGAAGGATGAGCCTAAGGTAACACTTCCGGAACCAACATCAGCTCCTGCCCAAAAGCCAAGAGAAACTGTGGTGATGGGTAAAAAGTATATTGATGATACTCAGCAGGATCAGGCTAAACCAGCTACTGTTGCAAGACGTCAAGGTGGTGGTAAACAGCCAGGTGTACTCAGTCAGTCACCTAGCGCTGTAAGAAGAAGAGAGCAGCGTGCCCAAAAACGTGCAGCAAGCCAAAATATCGTATCCCATAGAGAGTGGGATTATGAAAACTATTTGATGGAGAAGCTCGAGACTTCGTTAATGAAGAAGTCAGAACGTAGCGGTATTGATCTGGACATTCTCAGTGATGTGTTTGTTCGTGGCATGGAGTCGTGGAACGAAGAATGCTCTACCACACAATATCAACATGCAATGCAACGTGTTAACTCTTTCATTTCAAAGGGAAAGACGTATTTTGAAGAAGATAAAGATCTTCAAGAAAAGTCTGTAACAATGGGTGGAAGAAGATTCCAGCAGCTAGGTGTTGGTCCTCGTGGAATCATTAAAAGAAAGCTTATGAAACTGGCCGGCAAACAGACATTAATTAAAGTTGCCAAGACGCCAAAACAAAAGCTTGCAAGAACAATTCAGAGACTAAAAAGAAAGCTATCTCAAAAGGCTGTTACAATCCAATACAAAAAAGGTCTCGGTGAGGAATCAAAAGGTCTCTGGGCAAATATTCATGCCAAGCGTGCAAGAATTAAAGCAGGCTCTGGTGAAAAGATGAGAAAGCCAGGTTCAGAAGGAGCACCGACAAAGCAAAACTTTATTGATGCTCAGGAAGCTGCTGCAACACCAATGAAACATGCTGGAGAAAAGCCATTCAAACCAAGCATGGAAAAGCCAAGAGGTGAATGGGATTCAATCTACGGCAAGGCTCCAAGAAAAGGCACTTTAAAATATCAGATTTGGAAACAAAAAGTAGATCAGGATAAAAAAGGAAACATTAGCGAAAGCTTTGTTGTTGATCGTGCTGCAGGATACAGTACAACATATACAGCTGCTGATCTAGGCATCAAGATTCAAGGTGGCTTTGCTCTACACCCTTCAGTTGTAGAAGAAGGTGGAGCTGGGGACGAAGGTACTGACAAGCTAGTAAAGAAATATAAAAAAGATACTCCTGGCGAGGCGGTTGAATCTCTACAGAGAATGCTGCGTATGAAAAGAAAGGCAAACAACCAATGCTAAGTTTTAAAGAGTTTATTGCAGAGGCTGAGTATCAAGGACGCAGTGTTCCTCTTAACAAGCCGATGCCTGGAGATGTCAAGAAGTCAAAGGTCTTTGTTAAAAATGCTGAAGGAAAGGTTGTTAAAGTCAACTTTGGCGATAAGAACATGACAATCAAGAAAAATATTCCTGCACGCCGTAGAAGCTTCAGAGCAAGACACAACTGCGACAATCCAGGTCCAAAGACAAAGGCAAGATACTGGTCTTGCAAGGCATGGTGATATGAAATTTAAAACATTCTTAATCGAGTCTTTGTCACATTGCCCCAAAGCAACATATGACTTGGCTCTTAATCTGGAAAACAGACAGAAGGCAATTGATGAATATGGATACGGTCCTCTCAATCCACAGGAGTCTTCCACTGATTTTTGGAAATCAAAAGCAGATATGTGGAATGTGTCTGTGAAGGAAGCGAAGACTGCAAGATGTGGAAATTGTGCTGCGTTTGTCATAACTGATGACATTAGAGATTGTATCAAGAACGGTCGTAAAGATGAAGACGATACATCTGAGAATGATCATTTCGAGGCGACAATAAATAAAGCTGACCTTGGATACTGCAATATTTTACATTTTAAGTGTGCAGGTGAGCGAACATGTGATGCTTGGTTAACAGGCGGTCCTATAGATAATAAGGATATTAAATGAGAGAGCAGTTGATTGAGGCGATGAAGGTAGTTCTTGCAGATTCATTTGCTTTATACCTTAAAGCCCACCAGTTTCATTGGAATGTGGAAGGTCCTAACTTTCCTCAATATCATGAATTCTTTGGCAACCTGTACGAAGAAGTTTATGGAAGTGTTGATAGGATCGCTGAAGAGATAAGAGCTCTTGGTGAGTATGCCCCAGGATCCTTTAGTAGATTCAGCGAACTAACTTCTATCAAAGACAATAGAAGCACACCTTCGGCAGCAGAAATGGTTATGGAGCTGTACTCAGACAATCAGACGGTATTATCTACCCTGAAAAAAACATACCAGCTTGCAGAACAGCATGAAGAGATTGGTCTATCTAACTTCATCCAGGACCGATACGATGCTCATAAGAAACATTCGTGGATGCTAATGTCTATCCTCAAGAGAAAAGAATGAAGACGATAAAAAGAATAATTGAGACACACGTTTCTGGATCAAAAATTAGAACCGTGGAAAATACGATTCGTGATATCTTTAGAGGTGTTTACGAACAGCGATCGAAGATTGAAAAGGATCAATCGGATCAGATTGTTGCTGGTACATACAAAACAAAAAACTTTGAAATGTGCCCAAAAGCTCAAAAGCTATTTGCTTCTCTCCCAAAGGGTATCAATCCCGATGATGCTGAACATGCAGCCATTCATCATGATGAACTTTTTGCTTTAGAAAAGCAAGTAATGGCAAAAGAAAGAAGTACGGAAGATGATGTGAAGGAAGCAAAGCATCTTGTTGATATGATTAGACAGCTTGGTAGAACAATGAAGATCGAAGGTAGGATGGATTACCTGGATGATCACATTAAAAAAATTGAATCGTACAAACAAGAAGATAAGGAAGTTTACGATAATCCTTCTGATGAGATGATCAAGAAAAGATTTACATCACCTCCTATGTCGAGGACAAAAGAGCCAGATGATAGAGACATCGATAACTCCAAATTTACAATATCAAGAAACATCAAAGCACAAAGAAAGTTGAAGATTATCGATGCCGACTAACATGAAAAAAATATACGAATCGATCAAGGGTATCCTATCTGAAGCTCCTGCAACCTATGGTGTTATGGGGCTAGATAAGTATCAGAAATTCAAACCAGGTGAAGGTCCGGTTGACAACACCCAAACCACAGATCTCAGACTAGGTAGAAAAAGTCCGAAGGATGTTGTTTACGATCCCGAGACAAAGAAAAACATATCAATTGCAAAGAGAGAGCTGAAGCTCGCGTCTCAGGTTGATAAGGATAGACTGAGTCTTCCTCCTGCTGCAAAGGCGGCAATATCTCAAAACAAGCCTGCTGCTGCACCTCAACCTGCAGCCAAGAAGCCAATGACTCCTTTCGAAAAGGAGTTCGCTGCTGCAAGAGCAAGGGGAGATAAGGAATTCACGTGGCATACCAAAGAAGGTAAGCCATATCAAGTAGCAACAAAGCTTAAGGGTGAAGTCTCTGCCCCAAAACCTCAAGCAGCAGCTGCTCCACCAAAAGATGAGCCTGTCAAACAAACATCGAGACGTGATGCTGATATGGCAAGACTACAAGATCTTGCCAAACAAGACTCGGACACTTCCAAGCCTGCAGACACCTTTGATAAGGAAAAAAGCGATAAAATGTGGGCTGATGTTCGCGCAGAGATTGAAGCCGATAAGAAGGCAAATCAGCCAGGCGAACCAATTAAAGTTGAACCCAAACAAGATTTAGAAATGGACGTCAAAACAATTGATGTCACCAAAGACAAAGAAAAGAATTCTAAAAAAACCAACGAGGATAACCAAATGTCTATCAACAAAAAATTCGATGTATCTGACTCTCTTTACAACGCTGTCATGGAAGTGATGTCCAAGTCTTCTGGTGGCACAGTACCAAAGAACGAAAAGCAAAAGCAACTGGCTGCAAAGCACGGTGATCCTAATCTAATCACGCACGGTGATGTTCTTAAGGCCCGTGGTGTGAAGATGAAGGAAGAAATAGAGCAGATTGATGAGGTGGGTAATACAGAAGCTGGCCAGAAAGCATTGAAAGCTGTTCACAAACGAGCAGTGGAGAGACTGGTTGATATGGGTAGAAAAGTCAAGAGCCCAGAAGATATTGATGATATGAAAGTATCAAAAGCGTTTAAAACAGTCAAAGGATCATACAAGAGATCATATGGTAAAGATCCATTTTATGCTGTTAAAGAAGACATCGAGCAAGTTGATGAAATCAGCAAGCAAACACTAGGTTCATACATTTCCAAATCTGCAGATAAAGCTCGTGAACATGGTTTCTATGGTGGTGTCGCATTCACTAAAGGAAATCTGAAACAAAGTGATTATCACGCGAAGAAAGAACTAAAACGTACGCAAGGCCTCAACAAAGCGGTGAATCGTTTAACAAAGGAAGACATCGAGCAAGTTGATGAACTAAGTCGTGGTAAGCTGGTTGGTTATATCGAGAAGGCATCAAAGACCAAGGGTGCAGAAGCTGTTGCGCGTATTGCAGGTATCAAGAAAGCAGCTCAGAAGCTAAAAGATATCAAGAAACAGTCAACAATGCAGGCTGAAGAAGTACTTGATGAAGGAAAAAGACTGATCTCCAAGCACGGAGAAGACATGCCATTCTCAGCAAAGGTATATAAAGATACTGATTGGAACGAATATCAAGTCCACTACTTCAAGAATGGCAAACACATGGGTGAAGGTCCTGTGAGCTACCATGGTGACGACAAAGAAGATGCCCAGGCAACTGCTGATCAAGAAGTAAAGAGAATGAACAGTGTCAAAGAGGATACCATGAGAGGTGGTAAGTTTACCTCTGATGCTCCAAGACCAGGCGAAGTACCATCACCAGATGAGGGTTACAGAGGTGCTGGAAAGCCATTATACACACCTGCTGACAAGAAAAAGAAGCCACAGCAGAACACAACTAAGGCTATTGCTGATGTTGAAGAAAGTGTAGAGCAGGTTAATGAGAGTGCAGAAGAAAATTATACGATTCATAGTAACAACTTTCTCAAGCACATCGAGAATGTAAAAGACCCAGCCACTAAAAAAAGACTGACTAAAGCTTTCAATCGACTAGATACAAAGTTTTCAAAATCATATTATTCGGGTAACAATCTTTGGAATCACTCTCTTGATATGATGGATCTTGCGGACCAAGCAAAAGAGGCATCTAGTGTTAAGGAAGATGTAGAGCACATCAACGAAGTTAGTAAGTCTGTTTTGAGAAACTACCTCAAAAAAGCTGTTACTTCGCACGGAGATGAATCATTTGTCAGTCGCGTATCAAAGGATCCAGAGGAGAAAGCAATCTCTGGTAGAATTGCAGCCAATAGAGCAACTGGTATTGTTAGAGCTCACAAGAAGATGACTAAAGAGGACCTTGATCCAAAATACAAGACTCCTGAAACTGATAGAGTAACTAAAGCATATGCTAACAATCCTAACTACAGAAAAGAATACCCTGGGGCTGGAGTTGCTGCGTATAGAGACGATGAAGCAGGTCAAAAGAAATACAAGGAGCGCACTTCTGGTGGAGTGTGGAACAAAGTCAAAGACACATTAGGTGTTGACAAACCCGATGAAAGGTACGGTCCTAGAAAAGAATCAATGGACACTCCTGGTAACAGCTACGAGCATCAATGTGCTATTCATGTCAAGAGTGAAGAATGGGGTGAAGGTCGTACTATCACAACTCAGCACGCAGATCCAGACGCAGCAGGCAACATTGCATGGTATGATGTCATGTTTGAACACGGTATCGAAAAAGGTGTTCCAACAGAGTCTCTAGAGATACTGGTTTCAGAATCACACATGCACTCGAAGCGTAAGAAAAAATAATAGATAGCTGGAGAAAAAATGACAGCCAAATATATTCAAGGCAAATTAGTCAATGATGATGACTGGTACCTCATTCACAAAGAGAACAAGACACTCTCTAGTGGATACAGTCCCAGATCCGGTACAGGTCGAGAAATTGATATGAAAGCAGGTTGGGCAAATAATCCTTTTCACTTCAGCGATACACACATGGCTGCAAAGGGAAGAGATCTTGACAGCCTAGTGAAAAAGGGTGTCATCGATAATACAACATCAGAATCCGTTGTTGTGATGTCTGATTACAAATTAGACAGACGAGGCAGGAAGTATAAGGCCCATAGACACACAATGGGCCGTTCTGTCAAAGCAATGGATGTTGCAAAGGCTATGAGGAAAGGTTCACAACCAGAAATGAGCGAAAGTATAAATCCATACGAAGAGATTCTTGCAGAGAACGAGTTCCTGAAGATAGCAAAAAGACATCTTCAGGACTCTAAGAGAACTGACATCTATCCAGCTCAAAGAGAGTATGCAAAAGAGATGCACCGTCGTGCTCTCGAAGCATCGAAGATTCCTAACCAGCACAAGGCAGTTAGACACTACATGGGCATGGATGATACGAACGAAGACGTTCAGATCGATGAAATCTCTAAAGGAAAAATTGTTGACTACATTGCTAATGCAGCCAAAGATGTTGGGTATCATGCTAACTTAACTGGCTTTGTTGCGGGTCAGAAGAAACCTAAGGGATTTAACCCCACAGAAGACTCACCTACAGAAATAAAGCGTCACAAAGGTATTCAACGTGCCTTGAAAAAGTTAACTGGTATTCGTCCTATCGTCAAGGAAGATATTGCAGAAGAAGAATTTAAACTTCGTCAGAAGGTTAGATCAAACGCAGTCGGTTCTGCAGGACACAGTGGTATCATTACAAAGTTAGGTAAAGACAAGCATGAAGTTCACTTTATTCTACTTGGTAAGAAGATGGTACCTGCAAAGGATTTATCCGATGATACCCATGAATTCAAAGGTAACGTATACGATCGTAGCAGCGTTAAAGAAAGTCGTTTGATTGAGAACATCGAAGACGAACATTCGGAGGTTCATGGAGAATTCCATGATCATATCAAAAAGGTGAAGGATCCAGAATTCAGAAAAAGTCTCAAGGCAGACTTTGAAAAAGCCATGAAAGGTTTTGCAAAAGCATACGATAGAGACGATGGGTCGATGATGGGTGACCATCTTGAGGACATGAAGACCCTTGCTAAGCAAGCAAAGAAAGCTGCTACAGTTGCTGAGAGCTTTGGTGATGTTCAAGAAATTAGTAAGAAAACAGTTAGCCAATACCTCAACAAGACCATCGACCCTGTCTATGGCATGGTGAAGACAGCGAAGAATAAAGAAGAATTGTTAAAGAGACTCAAGGGTGTTACTCGTGCACATCAGCGCATCACTGGCAAGGCTCCAACAAGCGAAGAGGTAGAACAGGTTGACGAAATCAGCAAGGCGACTGCAACAAGCTATGTAAGAAAGAAGCTGTCGCAGATTGCAAAACGTCCTGGTGATGCAAATATGAAGGATGTGGAGAATCTTGGAAGAGCGTATAAGCGCATGGGTGTTAGCGACAAAGCAATGAAAGAAGAGATTGAAGATGTTTCTGAAAGCTCTGTTCAAAAGGTTGTTACTAACCCAGATGGTACTCGAACAGTAGTCGTTAAAACTGACACTGGCAAGGTAGTCAGTCATACTTTCAAAAAAGCTTCATCTATCAACAAGCTTTTGAAAAGACGCTACAACATTCAAAGTTCAATTCCAGAGAAGTGATATGGGACTAAAGATAAACAACCTCGTTATCAAGTCAGAAGAAAAGGTTGAAAAGCCTTCTCCAAAACCCTTCGATGAAATGAGATTACAGGCAGTAGCAAGAATTGAGAAAAAGAAAGAGCAGTCGGTCGAGGATGTCACGATTGTAGGTGAGTTGGGAATTATTGAATATAAAAAATCTTCTTTCTTGAATGATATGCTGCAAGAAAACAAAGAATAAATAACAATATAACCCTAACAAGGAGTAACAAATGTCTTTATGGAAAAATACAGATGATGCAGCAAACTCAACTATTTTTGCTGCTGCTCAAGTAAAACTAACCCCTAATTCTACAAACCAAGCAGCCCTGTTTGGTAACACTACTGCTGATGCTTTCATTACTGGTACTACAATTGGTCAGTTTGGTGTTTCACCTGGTGAAGCTTCTGCAAACCCAGGCATTCCACATGCTGGCTGGGTTCTCAGAACTGAAGGTTCAGGTGGTCGTGCTGGTCGTGTCCAGCATGAAGTTCTCGTGGCGATGAGTTCTATTTCTAGTGATGCAGCTGACGATACTCCAGTACCTGACTTTAAGCTGCGTATTGTTACAAGTCCTAGTGATGCTACTGCAAACGCTACAAATAATGATACAGCTACCTTCAGCGTTGTAGCTGGTTCTACGCCTGATGGTGCTTCGTTCACATATCAGTGGCAGAAGTATAACGGATCTGCATTTGCTAACGTAAGCAATGCTGGTGCATATAGCAACGTCACAACAGCAACTCTCTCTGTTCTTGCTAATACTGCATCGAACGGTGAAATCTACCGTGTACGTGTAGCAGCAACCGGTGCAAACGCAGCAGTATTCTCGAGCAACGCTGTTATCACAATTACTACCTAATATAAATGAGTGATCGTGCTAAAAAAATCACGGAGCTGTCTGCCCTGACAGCTCCGGCTGGTGATGACCTACTTGTCATTGTTGATGATGTTGCTGGCACAGCTACAACCAAGAAGATCACTGTTTCAAATCTTCTTGGTAACAGTTCTGCTAACGTGGTTATCTTTAATACCACACCAGCCAACAGCACAATAACAGTCAAGAAAGGTACGTTGTTATTTGACAACAACTACATTTACATTGCAACCTCGAATAACACTCTCAAAAGGGTTGCTTTAACATCTTTCTGATATGCCTATTGATGATTTGAATGAGTCTAACGCTCTTGTTTATGCTGCAAAACATTATGATAATCCGCATTTCTTCGACACTGTAGAGTTTTATGAAGATCTTAGTCGTTTTAAGTATCTAAAAAAACTTTTCGGAAGGTACGAAGAAACAGGGGAACTGAATGAGCGTTTAGTACTTAATCATCTCACAGTTATCTACAATGTGTTTGGTGTTGAGGCTGCAACGAAGTTGTTGTTTTTGAAGATGGAGTCGTATAGCACATACTTCAAACCATTTTTACTTCTTTTAAATTATCTGCCAGATGTAGTGTTTGGAGTGAATGGTAAAAACATAAACACCTCTGATATAGTAATGGATCAGAAGATAGTAGAAAAGCTGAGAAAAATAAATGAGTGATTCAAACATTCCTTCATACATCAAGAATGTACCTTCCATGTCGCAGAATCCTCTCACCGACATGTTCCTCACCTATCAGCTTCTCAAAAGAATCAACACTCCTTATGAGCAGTGGCCTGCTTACAAGTTAGGTATTATTGATCGTAAAGGAAAAGTTCTTAAGAAAAAGAAGACTCTCAAAACAGACAAAGAGAATGCTGCATGGGGATACTTTGATATTGTAGCCAACAATCTTAAAAAAATTATTGCAAGAGTTCCTGGTGGGCAGTCACAAACAGGAACAGTAGTGGCTTCTTATCTTCTAATGAAAGAATCACACAACTACACTATGACAGAAGAACAAGTAGAAAGTCTCTGCGAGGATGTGTTCGGTATTGCCAGCATGAATGCAGGAGATTCGTCCGGCGCAGGTGTTACCCCCGTAAACAATATCGGGCAAGGCAACATAAAGACCTTTGATCCTCTCCTACCAAAACTAAAGAAAATAATTAGAAGAAAGAAAGTGTGATGTGGATACTTAATTTTTTACCTGAATGGATTTTCCATGCTCTGCTAGTTGCAGGGGTATTGGGGTATCTTGCCACTTTCTTTATCAGATTTCTTCCTTCGTTTGTTTATGTCTACAAACTACCAATTCAATTGATTTCCATTGCTCTGGTGGTTATCAGCATCTACTTCATCGGTTCGCTAGCAGAAAGAGCTGCTTGGGAATCAAGAGTGAAAGAGATGGAGGAGAAGGTAAGAGTTGCAGAAGAAAAATCCAAAGTAGTGAATACTGAGATTGTGACTAGAATTGTTACGAAAACAAAAGTGATAAAGCAGAAAGCAAAAGAGCGAGTAGAGTATATCGATAGGGAAATCGTTAAGTATGACAATAAGTGTGAGATTCCGAAAGAATTTGTTAAAGTGGTCAATGACGCAGTGGAGCCAACAAAATGAAATATTTACTCCCACTGATTTTACTTTGTGGTTGTTCTACCACAGTTCCAGTCAAAGCGAAATTTCCAGACGCTCCAGAACCCCTGATGGAGAAGTGCTTGCCTCTAGTAAGACTTCAAGAAGACGCAAAGTTGAGTGATGTTGCCAAAAACATTTCGTACAACTATTCGCTCTACCACGAATGTTCGATCAAGGTTGAAGAGTGGCAAAATTGGTATACCAAGCAAAAGCAAATACATGATGAGGTTAAGTGATGGCACAGTACAATACCGCAAATAGTAGCCTTCAAACACATAACAAAACGTTGTATGAAGTTAATATGGTAGCAACAGCCAACGGACAGTTGGTTACGAATTCAAATCCCCTCACTGTATTAACAAACAATCAAAGCTCATATGCTGCTGATTGGCCCGTTCAAGTAGCAAGAGGTAAGGTGCCTGGAGTGACGGGTGTGAGTATTATTGGTTATAATCCACTTGTTCCTGTATCAGCAAGCTATATCCCTATTTGGGAGCAGAACACTGCTTACACATATCCAACTTCCGCTCAGCAAATGCTGCTCTACAGTTCGAGTGCGAGCGATACAAATGTAACCATAACAATACTAGGACTTGATGCTAATTATGATATTATTAGTGAAGATCTCGTATTAACAAACGGCACGACGGGAGTGCAGACTGTTAACAGCTATTTGCGAATTAACTCTATGCAGACTAAGCTCACAAGTACCGTCAACCCAGTTGGATCCATTACACTAGGAAACACCGGAAAAACTGAGATATATGCATTTATGGCTGTTGGAACTGGTAAAAGTCAGGCAGCTATATACACAGTTCCACGTGGATATACATTCTATCTCACGAGAGTACAGGTTTATTGTGGAACTATTCAGCAAGGGCAAACACCAGGCAACGTGACATATCGAGTTCAGACTAGAAGTCCTACTGGAATATTTAACAACGTCGTTCAGACTCCTTTCAGCACTGAATATTCAACTACTCGCGTTGTTCCTAGACCATATACAGAAAAAACAGACATTCAATGGCAAGCAATCTGTACCATCACAACTCCTATTGGTTTCCAAAACGAAGGGCTGTTGATCTTGAATTCTGCTCCGTAATAAATAAAATGTAGTGATTCGTAATGCATTTGTGACACCACTAATCATAATAAAAAAGGTGAAACATGCAAGTAACAAAACAACAACTAAGGGAATTGCTCCCTAAAAATCCTTATGTCGACTACTGGTATGATGCTCTTTTTGGAGCTCAGACAGAGCTAGGTGGATCGTCGCTGCTTGACGAGTACGACATCAATACTCCAAAACGCATTGCAGCCTTCATTGCTCAGTGTGCACATGAATCTGGTGGATTCATGGTTCTCAAAGAAAACCTCAATTACAGGGCTGCATCTTTGAGAAAGCTTTTTGGTAAATATTTTCCTACTGATGCTCTTGCAGAGCAGTATGCTTCAAAGCCTAATAGACAAGAAGCAATTGCTAATAGAATATATGCAAATCGTATGGGTAACGGTGATGAGAAGTCTGGTGACGGATTCCGATACTGTGGCCGTGGTCTGATTCAGTTGACTGGTAAAACCAACTACCAAAACTTTGCTGATAGCCTGGAAATGAAGGTTGAGGATGTTCCTGCATACCTGGCAACATTTGAAGGTGCCGCGCAATCTGCCTGCTGGTTCTGGGAATCAAACAACCTGAACAGATTTGCTGATAAGGGTGACATCAAAGGACTGACAAGAGCCATCAATGGTGGTTTTATTGGTCTTGAAGATAGAATCAAGCACTATGAGCATGCTCTGCATGTGTTAGGAGTGCATTAATGAAATACATTATTGCCGCTCTACTTCTGACCCTTGCAGGTTGTAATGAACATTACAGATATCCGTGCCAAGATCCGGATAACTGGGATAAGCAATACTGCAAAAAACCATACTGCAGTGCCAATGGCACATGTCCAGAAGATTTAACACATTACGAAAAAGACAAAGTACACGGACAGCCACCAGTTGAAGCTGCTCCTAGTAAAGGAGAATGTAAATGATTAAAGATCTACTAGTAGGACCTAGATACACAACAGACGAATTAAACGCACGTCTAAAATTCTTCATTGGTATCATTCTTGGCCTCACTCTCTTTGGTATTGTATTTGTGGTTCTTTACAGCCTTATTTTTGTAACCCAGCCAATGAATGGTATGAGTCCTGTAGACAACAAGTTCTTTGAGTTAATCATCCCTGTTGCAACATTCTTGACTGGTACTTTATCAGGAATCATGCTTGCTGGTGACGACAAGGATCTAAGAGCGAAGGCCCTCGAAGCAGCAAACAAACCACCGCCTCCTTCGGCACCTGCTCCTGCTCCTGTTGCCCGTGTTTCAGCACCAGCTACATATACACAAGAACAGCGTCCTGCTGTTTCAGCGGGATTTGGTGGAAAGTTAGCACCACCTCCAGCTCCAGAACCGGAGATTTAAATGGGATTTTTAGTGAGGATGTTGTGCGGGGAAAATGAAAACAACCCCAGTAGCAAAAGGGTTATAACATTCCTCGCCTTTATTCTTGTTGCTATTGGATTTATAGCTGAGCTCTTTTACGAAAAGAAATTAAATCCGGACACATTTGATGCTCTAATGTACATTGTGCTGGGTGGATTGGGATTTACAGCATCAGAGAAATTTGTAAATAAGGAAAAAAAATGAAAAAAGAATTATTCGTCGCATCCGCAATTTTATTCCTTCTTCTTGCCCCACTCTCAAATGCAGCTTTTGCTGGTGGTGAGATGAAAGAAGTTTGTCGTGATGAGCAAAAAAATGGCAAAACTGTCAAGGTCTGCAAAAAGATCAAGGTCCACAAAAAACTAGAAGGAACGGCTGTCCCTGAAAAGGCGCCGAAGAAATAAAATGTCAATGGAACTTTTTGACACCCAGTCGAGGATCGCAATCGTGGAACATGAAGTAAAAGATATGAAGGATGAGCTCAAAGAGTTCAGAAAAGAACAAAAAGAGCAACATACTTCAATGATGGATTGTATCCACAAGATCGACAAACGAATTGAGATTCTTGAAAGATGGAGATGGATGATCACAGGCGGAGCTCTTGTGGTTGGATATCTCGTCGCTCAGGTTGTTCAACTAGCAAAAGTACTCAGTTGACGTAATGTAAAACTATCAATACAATCTCTTTGCCAAAAACAGGAGATTGTATGCAACCTTTAGATTACAAATACATTGGTCTGATCTCGTCCCATCTACCTCTTTTCACACGAAAGAGAGATGGGACTTATAATTTCAGATGTATTCTTTGTGGTGATTCCCAAACAAACAAAACCAAGAAACGTGGATTCCTTCTTGCTCAAGGAGAACGCATCACGTATTATTGCCACAACTGCAATGCTTCGTTGAGTCTTGGGAATCTAATTAAACACATCGATGTTAATCTTTTTGAAGAATATCAGAAAGAAAAATTAGCAGAAAAATATATTTCGAAGCAGACTGGAATCACCGCAAAGCCCCGTGACATCACCCGCATAAGTTTTCCTAAATACCTTCGCTCTTATATGAAGGATCTCAAAAAGATCTCTTCTCTTCGTTATGACCATCCTGCAAAACTATATGTTGAGCAGCGAAAAATTCCTACAAAGCACCACCACAAGTTGTTCTTTGCAGAGAAGTTTAAAGCATGGGTTAACACGATTATCCCTGAAAAGTTCAATCTAGAAGATGGTAAAGATGAACCCAGGCTAGTGATCCCTTTCATCGATATGGACGGATCACTAATTGGGTTTACTGGGCGATCCCTGGATAAAAACAACAAGCTACGATATGTGACTATTGCTGTGAACACAGAAAAGGCAATGTTATATGGTCTTGATGCTATTGACAAAGGTCAGAAGATCTATGTCACAGAAGGACCTATCGACTCGTTGTTTTTACCAAACTGCATTGCGATGTCTTCATCAAATAACTTTAGTGGGTTAAAAGAGTTTATTGACGATCCTTCTAAATTTGTTATTGTGATGGACAACGAACCAAAAAACAAAGACATTTGTAGAATCGTAGAGAAAGCAATTGACAGTGGGTATAATGTGTGTATATGGCCACAGCACATTCAGCAAAAAGATATTAACGAGATGGTCCTTGCTGGTACCAAACCAGAGGACGTGAAGCTGATTATAGATGCCAATACATACTCGGGATTACAGGCAAAGGCTACTTTTATGCTGTGGAAAAAATGCTAGAAATAGAAAAGAAAGCAAAGTCATATCTCAAATCAATGGATCGTATGATTATGGGGTGTGACACAGAAGAAGAAGTAAGAATGCTCGCTTGTGCGATGATGACTTCTGCCATACAAATCCTCGAGCAGCAAATAGGAGGCAGAGGCACTCGCAAGTTGTTGGATAACACCATGGAGGCACGATATGGAGACCGAGAAGGAAATAGAAAATGAAATTCAACAACCAATCAAAAACAAACGTCAAACACGACGTCAGCAGAAACAAAATCACATAAAAAAACAATTAGAAATACTTAGAGCGAACGGTGGTAGTAAGAGATATCTTAAAGAGCCACATCGCCTAGCCAAACACAATGCAATGGATTGTGGATTGCCTAACTGTTTTCTATGCGGTAACAGACGGAAGCTTCTAGGTAAGACTGTGCAAGAATTAAATTTTGAACAAACTGAGAAATGGGTAAATTATGAAAGTGAAACTAGTCAGTCACTCTGGACTAAGTAAAGAACTACAGGAAGAATGGAATGGATCAACTATGCAGGATCTCATTGCCTTCTGTGCAAGAGTATCTAATCCGGGCAATCAGTCGAATACAGAGACTTCGGAGAAACTCATCCGATACCTCGCAAAACACAAACACTGGAGCCCCTTTGAACTTGTGTCAGTCTGTCTCGAAATCGAAACAACCAGAGACATCGCAAGACAGATCCTCAGGCACAGAAGTTTTAGTTTCCAGGAGTTCAGCCAGCGATATGCTGATCCTACGAAGGAACTGGAATTCATATACAGAGAAGCCAGACTACAGGATACAAAGAATAGACAAAACAGTATAGACACCAATGATAAAGAGCTGCAACGGCTCTGGCAGGAAAAGCAACAGGAAGTGATCAAAGCAGCCAATCTTGCTTATCAGTGGGCAATCATAAACGGTATTGCCAAAGAGCAAGCAAGAGCAGTTTTACCAGAGGGCAATACAATGTCACGTTTGTATATGAATGGTACTGTTAGGTCATGGTTACATTATATTGAATTACGAAGCGCTAACGGTACACAAAAAGAGCACATGGAGATTGCAAGGGCTTGTGCAGAAGCTATTGCTCCTATCTTTCCCATGATTAGAGAATACGTTCAACAATAATAACAACGAGGTAAGGAATTGAAATACAACATAACAATCGATAAATCCAGAGACAGTTTATTCGATGAACATGGTATGAAGAGACTCAAAGAGTCTTACATGCTCGATAGCGAGGAGTCTCCTCAAGAAAGATTTGCCTTTGTTTCATCCACCTTCGCATCAAGCCAAGAACACGCACAACGACTATATGAATACTCTTCCAAGCACTGGCTATCTTATTCAACTCCAATCCTATCGTTTGGAAGAACTCAAAAGGGATTACCGATCTCCTGTTTCCTCAATTTTATGCATGACAGTTCCGCTGGTCTCGTCGACAATCTATCAGAGACCAACTGGCTTTCTATGCTTGGCGGTGGGGTAGGAATTGGATTTGGGATACGCTCTGCTGACGACAAGTCTACTGGGGTTATGCCCCATCTTCGTATCTATGACGCTTCTTCTCTTGCGTACAGACAAGGAAGAACCCGTCGTGGTTCCTATGCTGCTTACTTGGATATTGACCACCCTGATATTGCACTATTTCTGGATATGCGCAAGCCTACCGGAGATCCCAATATGCGTGCTCTGAATCTGCATCATGGTATCAACATCACTGATAAGTTCATGCAGCTTGTTGAGAAGTGCATGTTGGATCCAGAAGCAGATGATAGTTGGGAGCTAAAAGATCCACACGATGGAACAATTCGTGAAGTTGTTTCAGCCAAGGCATTGTGGCAGCAGATCCTCGAGTTGAGAATGCATACTGGAGAGCCTTACCTGCACTTCATCGACACGAGCAACAAGGCTCTTCCACAATGGTTGAAAGACAAGGGGTTGAAAGTTAGACAATCTAACCTCTGCTCAGAGATTGTTTTGCCAACCGATAAAGATAGAACGGCTGTCTGCTGTCTGTCTTCTGTAAACCTGGAGTATTATGATGACTGGAAAAACGATCCTCTATTCCTGCGTGATATTGCTGAAATGCTTGACAATGTTCTTCAGTATTTTATTGATCACGCACCCTCACCAGTTCATCGAGCTGTATACAGTGCTTCTCGAGAAAGGTCTATTGGCGTTGGTGCTCTTGGTTGGCATGCTTATCTACAGCGTAATAATATTCCTTTCGAGTCTCCACTCGCAGTCGGAAGAAACAAACAAATCTTCAAGTATGTAAGAGAGAAGCTGAATGAAGCAAATCTGGAACTTGGTAAGGAGCGCGGTGAAGCACCTGATGCTGCTGGTACTGGGCTTCGCTTTAGCCATCTCATGGCAATCGCTCCCAATGCATCTAGTAGTATTATCATGGGTAATACTAGCCCTAGTATTGAGCCTTATCGCGCTAACGCTTACAGACAAGACACGTTATCGGGAGCCCATCTCAATAAAAACAGATACCTCGATGCAATCATCAGAAAAGAGGCCGAGTCCCGCCCAGACTCATGGTACGATGAAACCTGGTCATCAATCATTGCAACCGATGGATCAGTACAGCACCTCGAGTGGATGGATCAATGGACAAAAGACGTTTTCAAAACAAGTATGGAAATTGACCAGCGATGGATCATACAGCATGCAGCAGATCGTCAGGAGTACATTGACCAAGCACAATCAGTCAACCTCTTCTTCAGACCAGATGTAAATATCAAGTATCTACACGCTGTGCATTTCCAGGCATGGAAGCAAGGACTAAAGAGTCTCTACTACTGCCGTAGTGAAAAGCTTGCCAAGGCAGATAAGGTATCCAAACGAATCGAACGTCAAGTAATCGAAGAAATTGATATCAAAGCCCTTGCAACAGATGAAGTCTGTATTGCATGTGAAGGATAAAATGAAGACAGTAGCCTTGTTCATTCATCAACCCAAATGCTCCGTGCAGTCGGGTAATGGGGTGATCAAGGCTCTTTCTCCACATTACAAATTTAAAATATTTACAAAGCATGAACTTGAAGATGACTTTTTTCAAGATGTTGACGTGGTTGCTTTTCCTGGCGGCCTTGGCGATTCCGATAGTTGGGATAAGCTACTTAAATCTCACACTGACAGCATCCGTAGGTTCGTTGCTGGTGGTGGGTATTACTTGGGTATATGCATGGGAGCTTACTGGGCGGGATCTGATTATTTTAACATTGTCGGAAATACGAAGGTTACTCAATACATAACTCGTCCTCATACAGATACAAGAAGACCCCATGCCAAGCAAATGCAAGTTAGTTGGCGGGGTCAAGAAGAAGAAATGTTTTTTTATGATGGTTGTGCTATATCAGGAGACGAATCCAAGTTCGATGTTATTGCTAGATACCCTAACAACGATCCCATGGCAATCATTCAAGGTAGGGTTGGCTTGATAGGATGTCATCCTGAAGCTGAAAAGCATTGGTATGACAGTTACTCGTGGATGAAGAAAAGATGGGTGGGTGGTAAGCACCATCTGCTACTAGAGTTTGTGGATCGACTAACGGAGAGAAAATGATTGGTGAAATGATAGTGTGGGGATTTTTCAGTGCTATAGGATGGATGACTGCTAACTGGACAGTGGAAAAGATATTTCCAACAAAACCACCTGCAATCGAACAGAAGGTGGAGGAGAATAAAGATGGCCGAGATACTAAGCTTCCCTGATAAGAAAAGTGAAAAGGATCTAGCCACTCAGCACAACCTTTCTCTGATTGAAGATCATAAGATGAAGTTGAGGATTCTTTATTCTCAGATGGAGCATGTTGTAAAGGAAATCAACTATCACAAACAAGTATTGAAGATGCTCGAAGACAATAAATGAAAGAACTACTCAAATATCTACCACAGGCTTTACAAGCCCTACCAGAAATAGTTAAGTATATCAAGTATATCCCTATCCTCATGATACTGGCAGGAGTAGGTTATGGCATCTATATGTTCGTCTCGAGCTATAAAGACCCCTTCAAGTGTGTAGACAATGAAATATACCAGCAACTAAGCTGGGATAGCAATGTATACAAATTTAAGGGTGGGTATTGTGTTGATGGTAAGGATCATAAGTAAAGATCATGGAAATAAAAACATTCAGAGAAATTAACCACCCAAAAGCAGAACAAATCATATCTGATTTGAGATCGGTTTTTCCAGAAAAGAGATTGGCTGATTATGATTGTATTTTCTACAACGATGGCTCGCAGGAAGATTTTCATTCTAGAGCTGTGCGTATTCCTTCACTTCTTGGATTCATGATCGATACGGGTCTACTGCGGTTTTGGCACAATACTGCCATAATATCTTCTCTTAATGGCATCCTGTTGCATAGTGATGGAGACCCTAGATTTTCGTACTCGCTACTCTTTCCTATCTGGAATACAAAAAACACATATACGGAGTTTTATACAACAGATGCTGCGTTTTCTCCTACGACAACAAATAACGCAGATCACGATATACATTATGATTTGTATGAAGAAGGCAACCACCAATTCATAGATGCTGTTGAACTCAAATACCCTACAATAGTCAACACCGACACTCCACACAGGGTTGTTCAACCAAACGGTAGTCCGGTACGTGTTACCATGTCCATGAGATTGCATGGTGATAAGAAAGATGTAGAACAGGTACTGGCAAAAATATTTCAATGAGGACCATGAATGTTTTACACCATCGCCAACACCTTCGAACCAAATTTACTGTTAACAAAGAGAGTCAGCAATGACTACTTCACACATCAGTACATAAATTATTTTGACAAAGATGGCTTCGAACTTTCTTTTCTTGAACAAGAGTACTACAGAGAGCATGGCATACCTTTAACAAATATTCTCAACCACCGAAGCAATCACCTCGAATGGATTGGTGGGGGAGATGAACGATTCTATATTGACCACTCATCGATATCGCAAAGATGGGGCTTTGCTGGAGAAGCTAGGGAGCAGCTAGACAATCACAGATCTAAATTTCCTCAGCTAGTAAAGTATTTGAACTTAAAACCCAAATGGGGCATTGACTTTGCTCTCGAGTTCTATGACAATCAGCAGTTTCTTGAAGTTGTTCACTTTGAGATGGATTACTATAGTTACGATCAAGCCATGGAGTCGAAAGAGTGGTTTGAGGAAAAAATCATTTCTACCGACTGGGAACATTTTGTTGGATCCCTTATTTCTTCAAAAGAAGAGTGGGTACACCTCAATGGAATGGAGCAGAATGATTGGAAAGCAAGACACTGGGGCCTAGAGCGGGCAGAAATAACATTAAAGGTATAAAATGACGAAAAAAGTAATCAGGTTTACAGCATCATGGTGTCAGCCATGCAAGGCGCTGGCAAAAACGCTAGAAAATATTGAAAATAAACCCGAAATTGAAGTAATCGACATTGATGATGATATGGATAGTGCTGTGAAGTATACTATTCGTGGAGTCCCTACGCTCGTGATGCTGGAAGATGATGTAGAAGTAAAACGTATCACAGGTACACAAACCCAACAACAACTAGAAGAGTGGATGAAATAATGACAAAAAAAGAAAAACTGAAGCTCACAGATGAACGCAACTCATTTAAGCCGTTCCATTATCCGTGGGCATACGATGCATGGCTGAAGCATGAGCAAAGTCACTGGATGCATACAGAAGTGCCTATGCTGGAAGATGTCAAGGATTGGAAAAACAAGCTCAACAATAACGAAAAGCATTTCCTCACAAACATCCTTCGTTTCTTTACGCAGGGCGATGTTGACGTTGCAGGTGGATATGTTAAGAATTATTTACCATACTTTCCTCAACCAGAAATCAGAATGATGTTGACTGGCTTTGCTGCACGTGAGGCACTTCATGTTGCTGCATATAGCCATCTTATTGAGACTCTTGGTATGCCTGAGTCGACATACAATGAGTTTCTTCAGTATGAGGAAATGCGTGCAAAGCATGACTACTTCCTTTCCATTGCTGGTCAGGATGCTTCGACAATTGCACAGCAGATTGCAGCATTCAGTGCTTTCACAGAAGGCATGCAGCTGTTCAGTTCATTCATCATGCTGCTCAACTTCCCTAGACACGGTAAGATGAAGGGAATGGGCCAGATTATCACATGGTCAATCGTAGATGAAACAATTCATGCTGAATCCATGATCAAACTGTTCAGAACCTTTATCGAAGAAAATAGGGATATATGGAATGATCAGTTGAAGGGTGAAATTTATTCAATCGCCGAGAAAATGGTAGAGCTCGAAGATAAATTCATCGACTTGTCTTTCTCTATGGGAGCAATGGAGGGATTAAATGCAGAAGATGTTAAGCGTTATATTCGCTATATTTGTGACCGTAGGCTTATTTCTCTTGGTCTTAAAGGGATTTTCAAGGTAAAGAAAAACCCGTTGCCGTGGGTAGAAGAAATGATTAATGCTCCTACACACACAAATTTCTTTGAGAACCGTGCAACAGACTATGCCAAGGGTGCTCTCACTGGAGATTGGTCGGACGTTTGGGCTAAAGCAGCTTAAATCATATATACTACTCCCCACCCTAAAAAAGGGAGTAGTATATGAAAACCATCTACACTGCAGTATTCCTGCTCTTCACCTTGTTTTCACAGCAAGTCCTTGGTTACCAACTCTCTTTTACAGATAATCAAGATGGTACGAGGGTCATTGTAAATGACCCGAAAGACTGGTATTACGTTGATTCTGTCAACAACTATAGTGTTTTCGTTGAAAAGGGTTTAGTTGGATCCAAGAAAAGAGAAGTAGAATACCACTCACTAGTACAGTTCAACGATCCACGCGAATTTTCAGGACTTCCGTATAAAATAAAAAGGATATATACGTTCGGTGTCATGAGTTGCGAGCAATCAAAACTAATGATACTTGTCGAACTTTATGTGGATGAGAATGATGTGGTAAGAATCACTCAGCCCCATGATCCTGGAACTTTTATTGTTGACATGTCTGGTCAATCAATAAGAGGAGAAATTACAAAAGTTGTCTGCGGAGATACTGTATGATTGGTGACGATAAGAATATCAAAGAATGTAGAACCTGCGATGCAGAGTTCGTTGTTGATGGTTACAATATTGATGAAGAAATTTCATTTTGTCCATACTGTGGGTCGATGATGGACTCAGATTTAGACGAAGAAGATTTTTATGAAGATGAGAACATTTGATGCCGTGGATGTTCGAAGGTAAGGAACTGCTCGATATACCTGCCAATGTTCATGGTTTCGTGTACTGCATCACAAACAAAGTTTCAGGAAAAAAGTATATTGGAAAAAAGTTTTTCTTTTTTCAAAAAACCAGACAGGTTAAAGGTAAGAAAAAAAGAGAAAAGGTTGAATCCAACTGGAAAGAATACTACGGCTCTAACGAAGAGTTGATCACAGAAGTATCTACAATCGGCGAAGATAAGTTTGATAGAGAAATACTTAAACTTTGTAAAACCAAGGGTGAGTGTTCATATTACGAAGCTAAATACCAGTTCGAAAATGATGTTCTCCTGAATCCTAACTTGTTTTACAATTCATGGATTCAATGTAAGATACATAGAAAGCATTTACCAAAATAACAGTTGCGGGGTGGCGCAGAGGTCAGCGCACTGGACTCATAATCCAGGGGTCGGAGGTTCGAATCCTTCCCCCGCTACCACATTCAATTCATTATGCTAAGCCAAGCTCAGACCCGCTACGGCAACATGGTCTTTTTTCAAAATGACGATCCCATCGGTGCTTGTTTGACCCATTACGGTGAATGGGCTCAGCAAGAGATTGACCTATTATCAAGTATTCTTTCAAAAGACTCTATCGTCATGGATGTTGGTGCCAATATTGGTACTCACTCGCTCTTCTTTGCAAAGCACTGTAGTGAAGGACATGTGATTTGCTTCGAACCTCAACATCACATATTCAAGTTACTCACAACAAATCTCACGATAAATTTGTGCTTCAACACAACGCCAATACAAGCAGGGGTGTCTGATAGTAACGGTTCTATCAGAATGTTAAACAATATTCCTGATCCGTCAAACAGAACAAACTATGGTGAATTCAGACTCAACAATGATTCTAATTCTGGGTTGTATACTGAAATTTATAAACTAGACAAGTACCTAAACGACATTCCAAGACTGGATCTGATAAAGCTTGATGTCGAAGGTATGGAGTGTAAAGTGCTCGACGGGGCAAGACAGATAATTGAAAAGTTTAGACCCTTCTTATTCTTGGAATTCAGTGAAAAAGAGGGCAATGATGCCTTGTTGGAAAAAATTGATTCTCTAGGATATGACTCGTATCTTTTTGTATATCCAAAACACAACCCTCAGAACTTTAATTCGCAGAACTTGAATGTGTGGGAAGAGAGCAACTTCATACTCTCAAAAGATACAATGCACAAAAGGTATGATGCAAGTTTACTGTGCTTCCACAAAGAACTGAACATTACAACCGATCTTCAAAAAGCTACAAAGGGAACTTCACTCTTTAATTTTTTATTTGAGCGAGCCCTGATTTAGCATTACTTGTTGGGTTCACACTCGACCCATTTAAGGTTGTTGTAGTGCTCGTAGGGCCACTGTCCTTTTGGTATCAGACAAACACCAAGTTCTGGACGTTCCATCTTACGGATTTCAACTACAGACCATGTCAACGCAATCATGTACGCCACTATAACAAAAGAGATTGCAAGCTTGAAAATTTTTTTCTTTAGTATTTCTCTTTTTTTATGATTCTTTATCGCTTCAATGCGATCTTTTTCACGCTTCTTTTTAATTGCGATAGCTTGTTCTTTTTTGATACGCTCCATCATTGCTTCAGTTCTCGTGTAGAGATCACCTAACTCTGGTGGGCAATGATACACCATTATTTCACGAAGCTCAGTTTGCATCGCTTCCAATCTACTTCTCATTAAAACACGTTGCAATGCTCGCTTACCAATACTTACACTACCAGTGTAAACTTCTGTTGCGTGCTTTTCTTCTTCTTCGAAGATGGCAAAACACGTAGCCATATTTTCAAAATATGTGCCTAATTCTTCTCCAATCTGAGTAAAAACATCATCAGGCTGTTGCTTGCTTAATTCTATAACACGATTTTTTTCCTGAATATATTGATTTTTCTCAGCAATTGTAGGAGGTTTGTCTCTATAGCGATCGTTGAATTGTTGTTCAAGATCTTTGAGAACCTCTTTCACATCACCGGCTGCACTCTTTATTTCTTTGTAGAGAGTACATCCTTTTTTTACAGCAGCTACAGCACCATTTGCAAGAGCAAAGAGTGTTAGCGGATCCATTTCTGGTGGTTATTTTCCTCTAATAAGAAGTTTCATGTTTTCGGCCGTGTTTTTGATGTGAGTGTCTGCATCTCTAAGCCAGGGTGACCAAAAAAAGCACGTGTAATTGTCTAGTGCTTTGGTGTAGTGGAGAAATCCATCTCTTTTTAGATTGACAAATTCACAAAGAAACTGTTGATTTTTCTCAATCACATCATTGATAGTGAAGGAGTATGGAACTTGGTAATGTAGCATTTTTGAGCCTTTTTTGTAATTATTTATGTAAATCCAAAATGAAAACAGTTTATATATTCGACGTCGATGGGACTCTAACTCCTAGCAGGGACTTCATTGACCCTCAGTTTAAGAGGTGGTTTCTTCAATGGATGAAAGGTAAAGATGTGTACCTGGCCACGGGAAGTGATTATGAAAAAACTCAGGAGCAGATTGGTAATGATATATTAAACAAAGTTCAGGCTGTGTTCTGCTGTGCTGGTAATGCAATCTACAAGCAGGGCAAGTTGATGTATCAAAGCAAGTGGACTCTTAAAGAACCAATGACACAGTGGCTCAATGAGCAGTTGTTCTTTAGCCTTTTTACGGGAAAGGCTGGTCGCCATATAGAGAATAGAATAGGCCTCGTCAATTTTAGTATTGTTGGGCGAGCCGCTGACAAAGAACAGCGTGCCAAGTATGTCGAATATGATCGACGCACAGGTGACCGTAAGAAGATTGCAAAAGCATTTAATGAAAAGTTTGGTTCCGTAGCAGTAGCTCAAGTTGCTGGTGAGACAGGTATTGATATCATGGAACCAGGTAAAGACAAAAGACAGATTGCAAAGTATTTCATTGAACCATTCATCCACGTATATTTCTTTGGTGATAGTATGGATGATGGTGGAAATGATTTTCCACTAGCTACAGCTTTAAAAGAGAACTATATAGATATGAAACAGAGCAAGGCCACCTGTGTGAAAGTGAGGTCTTGGAAAGACACTTTTAATTATTTACAGAAAATGGAGAGTGAATGATGAAGCCTACCAGCTCATTTAAAATGGATAAGGAAACAAAACGCATTTATGCCACACTTCTGGCACCACAGAAGTATGAGTATAAAAGCAGAATGATTGATGCACAGCTGGCTTTTGAAAAGGCGAAGCGTGATGCATTGAAAACGAAACGTAACGATGCAGCAAGTGAAGAGTAATGGAAACTAATGAACTTTCGGTGAATGCTAAGGGCGGTACTGAGCTGATGCTCGAAGCCCTTCATCAAAAAATCCCCCAGGACCTTCTACAGCACTTTCAAATCATTCCCTCACGAGTGAGAGAAGTTGATGACAGTAAGATTAAAATCTACTGGCTTCATGATTTGCCTGGAGATCCAGAATCTGAACATCTTAAAAATGGTGGCTGGAATCGATTCGACAAGCTTGTATTTGTCTCAAATTGGCAGATGCAGGCATACCAAAGACACTATGGTCTTCCGTGGTATAAATGTGTTGTTATGCAAAATGCCATTGAGCCGATCGAATATGTTGCAAAGCCAACAGACAAAATCAAGTTCATTTACCACACAACACCTCACCGTGGTCTCAATATTTTAGTATCTGCTTTTGATGCTCTCTCGAAGAAATACGACAACATCGAGCTTGACGTATATTCGAGCTTCAAGATCTATGGGTGGGAACAACGTGATGAACCTTTCAAAGAAATTTTCGATTTCTGCAGAAATCATCCAAAGATCAATTACCATGGATCAGTTCCAAACAGTCAAATACGAAAAGCACTACAAGAGTCTCACTTCTACCTCTATCCAAATACGTGGCTAGAAACATCTTGCATCAGCTTGATGGAGGCAATGTCAGCTGGGGTTTTCTGTATTCATCCGAATTATGGTGCTCTGTACGAGACAGCAGCAAATTGGACATGGATGTATCAGTGGCAGGATAATGAACGAGATCACGTGAAAGCTATCGTGGACTTGGCATCAACAGCTATCGAACTGTACAATCAAGATGATGTCCAAAAGATTCTCATTGCTCAGAAGGCTTATGTAGACGCTTTCTATGGATGGGATAATCGTAAGACTCAATGGATCAACCTTCTTAGACAACTTCTCAAAGATCACAAGAGAATAGATTATAACGGGTGATAAAATTATTATCGTAGACTTCAACCAAGTATGCATTTCGAACTTAATGATGCAGATTGGTAACCATACTGAGCTTGTTTTCGAAGAAGGATTGGTTCGACACATGATCCTCAACTCGCTCCGACTCTACAATCAGAAGTTTGGTAGGGTGTATGGTAACATGGTCATTGCTTGTGATGACAAACATTACTGGCGAAAGCAAATATTTCCTCATTACAAAGCTGGTCGTAAGAAGATGAGGGAAGAGAGTGATATTGACTGGCCAGCTGTTTTTGAAACCCTTAACAAAATCAGAGAAGAGATAAAGCAGAACCTATCCTACACTGTTGTCCATGTTGAAGGTTGTGAGGCAGATGATATCATCGCGACACTTTGTTTCCATGCCAAGGAAGATGTGTTGATTCTTTCCGCAGACAAAGACTTCATTCAACTTCATAATGAGAAGGTGATTCAATTTGATCCTATTCGCAAACGCAATGTTCAGGTTGAGGATCCCCAGCAATACTTGAAAGAACTTGTAATAAGAGGAGATAGTGGAGATGGGATTCCTAATGCTTTGTCTGGTGATGATAGTTTTGTGGAGGGCATACGACAAAAAGCTGTGAGTAAGAACAAACTGTCACAATGGCTGCAGATGTCATGGGATGAGTTATACAATGTCCCTGACCTTAAGGTAGGGATAGAAAGAAATCACAAGCTAATCAGTCTCAGTGAGATACCAGAAGATATTGGGGTCAAGATATGGGATGAGTATGTCAAACAAACCGAGTCACCTAAAAAGGTAAATATCATTGAGTATTTGCAACAACACAAACTTAAAACACTTATGGAACATGCCGGGGAATTTTAATGAAATTGAGCTTATCTGAAATACTAAAAAAGGCGTCAGAAATTGAAAAAAAGCAGGATAGAATCAACTACCTGCTTGCTAACGATTCTGCTGCACTGAGAGCAATTCTAAAATATGCATACGATGATAAGGTGAAATTCCTTCTGCCAGAGGGTGAGCCACCATACAAACCAAATGAGTTGCCAGACCAAGAAGGAATCCTTTATAGTGAACTTCGTCGTCTCTACCTCTTTATTCAAGGTGGTAATGACAACCTCAAGCCTGTTCGTAGGGAATATCTTTTTGTGCAACTTCTTGAGACAGTAAACAAGGAAGATGCAAAGCTGCTTCTGGCAGTAAAAGACAAAAAGATCCCGTACAAGGGCATTACTAAGAAATTTGTTGAAGAACTATATCCAGGACTACTCGAGGGATAAAATGAGCAAAACCAATAAGCAGTACCGTACGATTGATGAGAAACAACATCACATCTCAAAAGCAATAAAGAAAGAATACGCTGAACGGTCTGTGAAGAATATTGATAGAGCATTAAAGAATAAACGATTTGAGCAGTTCTACGATGAACAAGACAATGAAAGAGACGAGGAGTACTGGGATGAACGGTAATTGGTTCTGGAGAAGTCAGCTAGCAATTTGGATTGAAAACAAACTGCTGAGACTCACAAATTGGTTCTGGAACAAACGTCATCAGCCAGACCTCGTCAAGAAACCTGCTGCCAAACAAAAGCAGCCTGCTGCCAAGAAACCAGCAACTAAAAAAACAACGAAGAAATCTAACTGGAATGTTAAAGGCTGATGGCTACCTATAAATTCCTCAACAATGAAACAGGTGAGGTCGAGGAGCATGTTGTTCGAATGTCAGAGTACGACCAATTCAAACAATCCAATCCTCACCTACAAAGATACTTCGACTCTGATGATGCTCCTGTCACTGTTGGTGGTGTCGGTGGTATCAAGACAGACAGTGGGTTCAAAGAAGTGCTGTCGAAAGTAGCGGAAGCACATCCCAACAGTGCTCTTGCAAACAAGACTGTGACACGAACATCTACGCAAGTGAAAACAGACGCTGTAAAGAAAAAACATGGATTAATGACTTGAGAACAAAATACTTTACACACAATCCCCTCCCACGTATTGAAATCCCTCGAACAGAAATAGACGGTAAAAGATACTATGTCACTCCAGATGGTGATAAGTATCGCTCTGTCACCACAGTTCTCTCTAACATGCCAAAGGAAGGTCTAGATCAGTGGAGAAAACGAGTAGGAGAAGAGGAAGCCACAAAGGTGATGAACAAGGCTGCAAAGAGAGGAACAAAGCTTCACAACATGATGGAAGACTATGTTGGCAATCTTGAAGACTTTGCAGTCGGTAAGATGCCAAGTACGATATCTTTATTCCTCGACATTCAACCTTTTGTTGACGAAAATGTTTCTGAAGTGTACGGTATTGAATATCCGCTTTATTCAGATCGATTGAGAGCTGCGGGTACTTCTGATTTGATTTGCATGTATAACGGGAAACCAACAGTTCTCGATTACAAAACATCAAACAAGAAGAAACGCGAAGAATGGATATATGGTTACTTTATTCAATCTACAGCATACTCAATGATGGTGAAAGAGCGGTATGATTTGGACATCGAACAGATTGTCATTATGATAGCTGTCGATGCCGATAAACCTCAGGTGTTTGTCAGAGATCCCAATGAATATATCGAAGAAACTATTGACATTTTTGATACTTACTAGTCTTGTTGGTTGTGCAAGTACCACTGAATATCAAAAACACAGCAGCAATGTTCTGATGGAGGATGTTGTTGTTGAAAGAACAACTATCAGAACCACTAAACAGAATCCAAAACCACAATCGCAGGATTATTACGATGCAGATCGTGATTTCTTCAAGGTTTTTGCGAAATCAGTACCCTTCATTATTCCTTCTTTGATAACATTTGGAGCAAGGTAGTTAACAAAAAAACAATGTTGACCCTTGTCTGTTTGTGTTGTAATATGACTTTGCAGTTTTCGTTATTGACTCACTGAGGAGTGATTATGTCTGCTACTATTGATGCCAAGCAAGTTCTCGCTGACTACGGTATTCGAACTGAGTCTGTTGGTGGAGCTATCAAACAGATTGGTGATGATATCGATGAATCGATGGATCCTCTCAGCCTTTCAAATTCCATTATTAATCAGCTTGGTGGTGTTGATCAGTACGATCTTGTTTCTGCAAAGATCATTGCCAAGGCTTTGATTGAGCAAGCAATTGTTCAAGATGAGTACAAGCCAGAGTCTGCAAAAGAGATTGCAGAGAAGAAGCTTGAGAATATTCGCACCAAGATGCCCTACGTGTTTGCCAAGCCAGAAGAAGAGCAGCAGGAATCTAAACCTTCTTCGCGTCAGGGTTCTGGTGATAAGAAAGCACGTGCTCAGGTTATCTTCGAAGCTAACAAACATCTTACCAATGGTGAGATTGCTAAACTTATTCAAACCGAACTCGAGATTACATACGCTAATGCTTATTACTACGTGTCTCGAGTATTCAAACGATAAACAAGTACGCCCGACTTCGGTCGGGCTTTTTTATTTCGTGGAGTATCATGTCGTTTATTACGCTAACAAACATCAACGGTATTTCTATCAACGTCAATACTGATCGTATCATGTATGTTGTAGATGGTTCTGGGTTTCAGTATGGTTGCTCTCTATTTTTCTCAGGCGATTCACGCATGGATGTACGCGAGCCTTATTTGGAAGTAGTTGGTATGCTCAAATCACAAGGAGGATGTAATGGCTGCCGTTGATGTTGCTGACCTTATTACACGAGTGAAACAACTTAAAGAATGGGAAGTTGTTGTGAAGGTTCCTGATGAGTTTCAGTTCTATGGTACTGTACCGTACGACATGAGCATAGCCAATGGTGTTGCGTTCGTTAAGGTATGGGCAACAACTCTCGAAGAAGCTGTAGGCAAAGCAAAGAAGTATTTCGATGGGCCGCAAGAAGAAAGTTAGACCTGAAAAAAAGTGTCCGCGCTGTGGTACGAAACATACCAAGCCGGGCACTTTTTGTTCTCGTACGTGTGCGAATGTTCGCGAACATAGTGAAGAGGATAAGCAGAACAAAGCTGAATCAGTTGCCAGGTACTACAAAACTGAGGCTGCTGAAGTTCATAGATGGAAGCTGACACATATCGGTAAGGCACTTCAAACTTCGAGAAGACCAGATGGTACCTACGAAATGCCTACCGAAGACGATATGGAATCACCTCTACCACCCACAGAGTATGAGGATGAGTTGTTAAATAGGAAACACGGGAGAGATATCTGGTTTGATGTAGATTGACCGCATTTTATGCGGTCTTTTCGTTGTTGCCCATTCATCAGTTTCATGTGATAATGACTTTACTTTATAGGAGGTCATATGACTTTGTTCTACTTCATGCTTCACGTAGCAATGACAATGGGAACTATCTGCTTGTTCCTGGCTCCAGTTGGTTATCTGCTTGTGCGAGCCAAACGACAGTCTGTTTCTGATGAACCTGTTACCATCATTCAGCTTGACAAGACGTACAAGGTCAATGTTCGTGCTGCTAAGAAGTACCTCAAGTCTCGTGGCATTGTGGTGGTGTAACATGAATGATATCAATATGTACCTCAAAGATATTGCACGGGAAACCCTTGATCAGATCATTGATCTTGAGTATGATCAGTACATTGATGAGATGTGTGCCAATCACGAGATGATGATGTACGCTGCACACTCGTACGATAACGATGCACAATACTATGGATGTGTGCAATGAAAACATTTGAGATACACTTCACTCGTCTCTTGGCAGACAAAAGATTGATTCGAGATGTCATCAAGTACAATGATAGATCTGTAGCAGAGCGGCAGCTTGCCTTTTTGATCTTCTCGAAAGACATTTTCAATATAAGGGTGCTTGCATCATGATAAACAAGGATCGATTGGTTGCCAATAAGATAAGGACTCCAGACGGAACTATTCTCCAATCCTTCCATCGACACGACTATAAAACCTACGTTGATCAAAACGGTGAGACCTACATGGTTGATGGTGGCCTCGACTATATTCGAAGAAACATAACCAAGGTTCCCTACCAAGAGTTGTCTGTTACTTTGAGTGATCCTTTCGAAGTCATTCGAGATGCATTCCATTGGGGAACAAGAGGCAAAGATGGTCAGCAACCTCTTACCTGGAAAGCACTCAAAGATCTAGATGATGATCATATCGAAGCGATCCTTGATACCCAACATCATATCAGTGAGTGGTTGAGAAATTTATTTGAACTCGAGTTGGAGTTTAGGAAGTGAAGCCGTACTACCGAACATCCATCAACGCAACGAACGCATTGAGATCCGACTTCGATCAACAAGCATTTCTGAATAGCACAGACAAAGCTCATGACCCTGTCAGTATATGGGCATTCCGAGGTTCTGAAGTGTTTGATGTGTTTAACAGAGAATGGATACGTCATGTAGAAGACGCTGTCGGGTTAGAAGTCTCTTTCGCACTTCTTTTCTACCGAGTACCATATAACGAATTTGAAGAAGTACATATTGACATTGATCCCGATCGTGGTAATATTCGGTCAGTATATTCGCTTAATTTTGTCAATGATGACCTTGACGATAGTTCGATGTTGTGGTACGATGTTCCTATCGAGACAGGACAATTTAAATATACGCCTGCAATGACACCGTATATTAGTTGGCCAACAGATGAAGTTCGTCATCTCGAGTACGAAAGATATACCCTGGGAAAGCAGCTTACCCTTGTCAACGTTGGTGAACCACACAATGTTGTTACAGGTAGCAGAACAAGATGGTGTTATTGCCTTCGCTTTAAAGATTCAAAGATTTATAGTTGGGAACAAGCTGTACAACACTTTTCACACTTGATCATAGACTAAAGGACTGCAAGCATGTGGTACATCTACGATAAAAAGAATGTTGTAATTGCATACACTCAAGATGCATGGTTTGCTGCAGAACTGAAGCGTGCAGGTTTTGACATTAGGGAACAACGATGAAAGAACCAGTATATTGGTCTCACTGTGAGTTTGATGAACACGGTGATTATTTCGTCACCATGTCCGAAGATCAAATCATTGAAGAGTACTGGTGCTGGTGGATGGGTAAGATGAGAGAAGTTGGTAGAGAACATCTGATTAGTAGAGAGAATTGTATTGAAGATTGGAAAGTAGTTCATTGGTCTTTCAGAACCGATAAGGATGGTAATCCGATATGAATGAGAATGTTCGTTTCCTTGCAGAGTGTGCTGATCTGAGACTGATGAATGAAGATAGCGATCACTATCAGATATTTGCTGAGATGGTAGTTCGTGAGTGCCTCAACATGATTCACTGTGCACAACTATCAAACACTCCCCATAGTATCTTAGATAAACAGATTCGTGATTACTTTGGTTTGAAAGAATAAGATGGCTAAAATTATACTTGCTTTTGCCTTGCTGATGATGACCTATGCAGTGGGGATTAAAACTTTTCGAAAGCTGACAAACAAAGAACGGTGGAGTCTTTATAAGACTATGGGCTTTGCTTTTGGTTCCGCTGTACTGTCAGCTATCACCCTTGTTGTTATCGTTACTTTATTTTGAGGAATGAAATGAAAAAAATTATTATTGCTTTGATTGCTTCTGTCGTTGTTCTTTCTGGCTGCACTCGTATCGAGACTGGTGAGGTTGGTCTGCGTGTGGATGCATCGAAACAAATTCAGGGTACTGAGCTTCTGCCTGGTTCGTTCAATCAGACAATGGTTGGTGATGTTCTGACGTTCCCTGTTCGTGACATTGTCATGACCCTGGAGAACAAGACTCCGATGACATCTGACAACAGTTCGCTTCAGGACTTTGACATGAATGTGATCTATACGATCAATCCTTCGAGCGTGAGTGACCTTTGGTCGACAAAGAGCCGAAGCTTCCACCTCTACGGCAATTCGAGTGGTGACTGGTATCTGATGTACAATTACATTCAACAACTTGCCAACAACGCAGCATACAAGGCAGTTCGTAAGTACAATGCTCTTACCATTGCAGACAATCGCCAGAACATTGAAGCTGATGTTCGTGCAATCATCAATGAAGAACTGAAAGAACAAAAGCTCGACACTGCACTCAATATTACTACTGTGCAGGTTCGAAACATTCTACCTGCTCAGAGCATCATTGATTCTGCTAATGCTTACGTTCGTGCTCAGAATGAGCTTCGTATCAAATCGACTGAGGTCGACATCGCGAAAAAAGAAGCAGAGCGTATGGAAGCCCTTGCTCGTAATTCGGGTCAATCGATTGCCTACATGCAAGCTCAGGCTCAGCTAAAGATTGCAGAAGGTATTGCAGAAGGTAAGGTCAACACGATTGTTGTACCGATGGACTTCAAGGGCATGGTCAATGTCAAATAAAAAGCAGGAGCGTACGCTCCTCTTTAGTGTCACCAAGGATGACTGCGACTGGAGCTACACAAAAGGAACTGGTGCTGGTGGTCAGAAACGAAATAAAACTTCAAGCGCAGTTCATTGTAAGCATAGAGCCAGTGGGGCCAAGGGTTACAGTGAAGCTAGTCGTAGTCAACCCGAGAACAAACGAGATGCATTCGTCAAGATGTGCGAGACCGAAACGTTCAAAAAGTGGCACAAGCTCGAAACACTAAGACGTTCGGGTATGATGGATCAGATCGATCGTAAAGTCGAGGAAGAGTTGACGAAAATCAAATTAGAGATTAGGATCGATGGTAAATGGACTGAGGTCAAAGAATCTCAGCTCGTTGATGATCCTGATGATTTCAAATTTGAAGTGAGTTTATAGTGAAAGCTTTTCTCCATGGCAAAATTCATGCAAAGAAGTATGGTGGATCTCCCGACGACTATGCGGACATTGATGACTTCATCGACTCAACCAAGCAAGCAGTGGCCGATGTCCGTCACCGAGCGATCCTACACTCCGCATTTGGATGCTATCTTGTCGAGAGGGTATTCGGTAGGACTCGAATCAACTCTGAAGGACGGGAATACAGTCCGAGGGATATCGCTGAGGACCACATCATCCAAGACCTAGGATTTATTCCTACCATGGAGCAGTACCTGAACAACATGACCATTCAGCCATGGATGAGTGGTACAGAAAAGAGCAAATCAACTAAACGTAAACACATCTCACTCGAGGATTGAAATGAACACACTACAAGATGAATTTGATAATCTGCTCAACGAGCAGCGTGAACTCCGTGCCAAGTTTCAAGTTAAAGCACAGGAGTTGTTCAAACAAACCACTAAAGAATTCTTTGACAAGAATCCAGGCGTTACTGCTGTTCGTTGGAATCAGTACACTCCCTACTTCAACGATGGTTCCCCGTGCGTGTTCACAGTATACACTCCATATATCACCAACTGCCCGCTAGATGAACTGCATGACTTTTCACAGTGGGGTGAGTATGACGGAGATCGAGAAGATGTGTTTGCAGTCGACAACATTTCATGGGTACTAAAGAGCGACAGCACATACTACAAAAAAGAGCAAGCAATTCTTACCAAACTTGTAGGTGAAGGTAAGATCGATCCAGCATCCATTACTCGCTTCACATCTATGATTGAGAACGGTGATATGGATAGCATCATGGAAGCTATGTTCGGTGACCATGTCACTGTTACTGCTACTCGCGATGGTTTCGAAGTTGTGGAGTGTGATCATGACTAAGCTCTACACCGTCCATGTTGAACATGAATACGTCATTGCTGTGGAAGATGACGAAGACCCTTATAATGTGGCAGAGGACACGTTTCGTGATGTGAAATATGACATGGATATTTTCTCTGTTGATATGTTCGTTCATGAGATGAAGTCTATTCCTTCGGGATGGGATGCTAAATGCTATCCTTATCGAATCGGCGCTCAGGAAAGAACAATCGAAAATATTATGGAGGCGAACAAGCTATGAGCCTTTGGAGAAAAAAACAGATTTCTGATCATGAAAAACAACTTCAAGCTGTTGCAGACCTACTTCGAGGAAATCAACGAAGCACGTTTTCTGCTGCTGGTCTTTATAATATTTTTTTGCTTACCATCGGCTGTGCTCTTTGTATTGCTGGATTTGGGGTTATGGAAGGCATTGGCCTGACCATGCTTGCCGTATATTCTCGCAGCGAGGCTTGAATGTCTTTGAATGTACCTGATAGGTGGGTTGTTGTCGAGATCAGCGACGATAAAAGATATGTGAAGAAGGTCCTGGCTGGCTGGTATGGTGGATACACTGGTAATGATTCGTGGAAACTGAGCTCTGGTATCACCGAGGAAAAAGATTGTGGTGACTACATTGAGTTCACAAACAACAGTGGCAGTGTATATAAGTGCTTCAAGGCTAGTCAAGGAATGACGTCTCTTTCACAGAGTATCTACGAAGGTCTCAAGCGACAAGAGACTGGCAAGATCAAAATTAATTTGATTGTGAACTATGAATCAGAAGTACCTGTTCCATCAAAGAGGAAAAAGAAATGAACAAGAACAACTACGTCAACCCTGCTAATGGTATCGTCCTGGATTGGGAGACTGCTGATCGCATTGCAGTCCTTGCTCTTAAGGATTACAAGTATCTGCTAGAGCAACAGCTCGAGAACCACAAGCAAGGTTCGTGGATGCACGAAGATGATGTCATTGAGAACAAGAAGTGCATCAAGGCCATCAATCGAATTCTCAAACACTTTGGTGGAGATGAGTAATGGATAAACTTGTTCGGCAGCTTCTTGGTCGATACAAGAAGAATCGAATCAATATCACAACTGTAGTTAATCACTACATTGCTGATCCGAACCTATCATCAAAAGATATCAAGCGTCTGGTACATGAAAACATGCGACAGGGGATTGCTAAAGAAATCATTGACAGTGATCTTCTTGTGATATCTGAGATGCCTCCTACGTTCAATTTGATTGGCACTGAGTATAGTGGTCAGTGCTATTGTTTTTCAAGACACCAACTGTTACAACTAATTGATGATGCATTCAATGCAGGGAAAGAAGCAAGAGATGACGAAGATTGACGTGATGTTAATTGTGATTGCGGTGTTGTTCTCGCTCTATATTGGATACGCAACATCGGAAAATCAACCGCAGCTTGCTTGCGGCGTGGCTGAGATCAGTCCAGACTTCACTCCTGCACAAAAGGAACAGTGCAGGAAGATGAGAAGTATACAAAACATTAACAAATAAATTTTCAGAACCCGCATTAATTGCGGGTTTTTTGTTGTTGCCCGCCTTTTGAAACCATGATAAGATGTCTCCACGTTGAATAGTTCAACGATCAAAACAACAGGAGAGCATCATGAACACACGTCAAGACAAATTCAAAGTACTCTGCGAGAATGGTGATGAGTCGATCTGGCTCACATACGATGAATGCATTGAGTGGGGCTTTGAATCGAACATGGAATTCCAGATCATCAATGAGAACAATGATGTTGTGTTCAAGTCCGAAATGGATGATGTGTACCTTGACGATTCTGATGATTTCGAGTACGATGAATATGATCTTGTCAATTCCGATGATGATGTTATCGGTACATTCAAAGTGAGCCTCTGATATAGGTGGAGAATATAACATGATCAACTTTCAACAACTCCAGTACGACATTCAACATGAGCGTAGCAAGACTCGTAAAGAGGCATGGGACAATGTTGGTCGCAAAGGCTTTTTGAAAAGTCGTGGCTCGTATGTGTATGCGATCAATGGTGGTAATGTGGTTGCTGGTGAAGCAGAAACGATCGAGTATGAAGGAACAAAGAAGCAATTGCTAAAGATGATCGAGCAGTATCCTGGCTGCGAGATTCAAGTCTCTGGTGGTTTCGATTATGCAGAGTCGCCTCGAGCATACTACAATGATGGTGACTATGAGCCGTGGGTTGGTGATTGGTCTGTGATTGCATACAAGCAAGGAGAATGAAATGGATTTCACATACTACCTCAAGGAAGAACTCAAGGCACGCAACATCGACTTCTCCACGATGAAGGATGAGAACCATATCCTGGCAGCAGTGTCTGGTCTGCTGCTTGCAGCATACAACGATGGGTATATCGATGGCTCGATGGCTGCTAAAGATATGTTCGAGAAGCATGGGTACATTCAATGAATAATACCAGCAGGGAACTTAATCTGAAAGAAAAGTTCAACGAATACTTTCACGAGCTAGAGAGCTACGCTACTCGCTCAGAAAGGTTCTACGAATCGCTTGGTGCATTCACGAGCCAGGAAGCACTTGCTGCTTCCATGGTTCGTTGGCTCGAGGCAGCATTCATTCAAGGAGCTCGAGTTGCAGCTCAGGATGCTGTAGATACGCTGTATCAATATGGTACTACTGTGGCTGGTATCAATGACAAATGTTATACCAGGACAGAAGCATATGATGTTGCTGCACACAGTCTGATGGTATACTTTACAAAAATCCTTGATGAGGCAGAAAAATGAACCGACTTGAAATTATCCAATCAGTGTACGGAACTGACTATGTGTTCCAGGCTGCCGAGCTAGAGAAACTTTATCAGGTAATCGAAGCCACTGCCAAGGAAGCATGTAACGTGTTGTATGAGAATGTTGAAGTGGCTCTCGATGCAGTTGGTGGTGTCGTGTATCCCGAGGGTCTGTTGATCGAGCATTTTGGTCTTGAAGGTGAGTGATTATATTGTAAAGCTCGCTCGAGAGCACATATCCTTTCATCTGGATTCAGATTCGAATGAGTTGGAAGCCCTCATTCATCCTCAAGATTTGATTCCTCTTGTTGAGCATATCATTCGAGATTGTGCAAGAATTGCTGACCACCCTACCGTGGCTCCTATGCTCAAGAAAGGGTTATGGACTTCTGCAGGGGATGAGATACGAGAAAAGTATGGAGTGACCTATGAATAAATTGAGAGTACTTGAACGTCAAGATCCAATCCATTTCGATGAGATGTTAGATGGACTTACGCTTGATGATGCCGTGCTGGCTTTTCAAAAGCTGCATGATCTTTATGCTGAAGCAATATTCAATCAAGACCTCGATGTGAGATTCGCAACAGAGTACTACGGTTATGATGGTGGTATGAATCATTATATCAAGGTGTGGCGATGGGAGACTGACAAAGAGTATCAGGATCGAATCGACTTTGAATCTATGGTAGAGCAAAAGAAACAAAAAGCCAAAGAGGCTCGCAAGGCTGCTGCTCTTAAGAAAGTGCTCGAGACTGAAGCAGAAGAACGCCAGCTGTACGAACAGCTAAAGAGGAAATTCGAAGATGGATGAACGAGAGCATATTGGGTGGATAGAACGTGAAGAAGGATACTACAAGCTCTTTGCTCCTCCTCGAGGTAGTATCGTGACCCACGCATTCATTACTTGCAAGTATTGTGATGTCGCGATCTATCACTGCATGGGTCCAAAGTGGGATGCTGTTTGTTTATCGTGCTACGAAAAGGATCCGGAACTACGATGAAAACTATTTTCAAATACCTCCTTGATGATGATTTTGGTGGTCCCTTCACCGTGTCTATGCCTGCCGGTGCCAGATTTCTCAGAGCTGGTGAGCAGGGCAATTCGATTGTTGTCTGGGCTCAGGTGAATACCAACTTTAATACAATAGAGTATGAATTTTATATTTTAGGAACTGGGTGGGAGATTGATACTCCAGACTTTGAGAGATTTTCGTTTATTGACACTGTGCAAATGAAGTCTGGCCTGGTGTGGCATGTGTTTGTGAAGAGTCCTTACCTGTGGGACGGATCGCAGCAATGAACAATATCATAATTCAGCAGTTATCAGATAAAGCAAAGAACCTTGTTCCTAAGGGCATTCTCGATGTTGATGTGTGGATTATGAACTATAACAGAATCTTCACTCAGCTAATCATTCAAGAGTGTGTCCAGGTAGGAGGACCAGAAGATTCCTACAGGGATGATTGGTTCCATGCAAAGATCGATTCAATCAACAAGATCAAGAAACACTTTGGAGTTGAACAATGACACCTGAACTCCTCGAGCGAATCAAACGAGATTTTGAAAACGAGCCACTACACTCTGACTGGGATAGTTATTTGATGGGGTATCTTGCTTGTTTAAAACGATTTGGCGGACAACGAGAAGGTCGCCGAGAAACAAAATCTAAACTAGGTTACAGCAGAGTGGGATTGAAGAACATATGAAATTATTTCTTGATACAGAATTCAATGGCTTCCAGGGTAGCCTGATATCGATGGCTCTTGTGCCCGAGGATGAGAATATAGGGTACTTCTACAAAGAACTCGAGATGACGGATCAGCTTGATCCCTGGGTGAGGGATAATGTCATCCCTCATCTATTCTTGTCTCCCTGCCCGCGCTGGGAATTTCAATCTGCTCTTGCGAGCTACTTGTCGATGTTCAAAGACTGTACGATTGTTGCAGACTGGCCAGATGACATCAAATACTTCTGTGAGTCGTTGATCACAGGTCCTGGCGAAATGATTCCTACAATCAACACAATCAAGTTCGAAATCATTCGAGGCATCGACTACATCTCACACGTTCCACACAATGCTCTGCACGATGCAATAGCAATAAAACACTGGTACGAGAGGAACACATGAAAGAGAGAACTCAAAGGTTAGTGACTACTTACTGTTAATACTTTTGTAACGTAAAATAATTGTTGCCAGGTTTTGGATTCTGTTTGATCATTGCTTTACCGAATGTGAATTCGGAAACACAACAAGGAGAGCACAATGCAAACACGTTATGAGAATCTGAGCGATCAGCAGAAGCGTGAGATCCGAATGTATGGATGCATGGTTGATCAGATGAAAGAAGCAGTGGAGAATGGTATCACATTCAAGCTAACAGGTCCTGCAATGGTTGTTGCTAGCATGATGTCCGATGCTCAGGAGATGCTTGAATTTAGTCATGATTCGATGGTGTCAGAAGACATTCGCCAGCTTCTGAATCGTGCAAAGTGGGTTCTGTCCAACTATATGATGGAGAAATGAGATGAGCGAGATTGATCAAATCAAAGAGCAGATGGATGATCTTCTGAAGCGTAATGAGCACTGGAAATCGTGCCAGGATGGTAGCTACGAGATGGCTCTTGACCTCTCTGGTTACTACAAGCTCAAGAAACAGTACAATGCACTTCTCCAACAGACTAGCGAGACATAATCATGGACAATTCTACAGCACTTGACATCATTCGTGAAATCCAGGAAGAGATGGGCGAAGGCCTGCTCGAGACAATGGAATACATGAGCGAGAATCTTGATCAATTCACTGCTCGGCAGCAGGTAGCATTTCGTGTTGCGTTTGCTGGCTTTCGTAAGCTCTTTGAGCCTGTTGGAGGCTGGTAATGATCAAGCAAGAAGAGTTCAGATATCGAATCATCGAAGAATCGAATCTCTCGGGCGAGAAACCAAAGTATTTCGTGCAGATCTATCGAAAGAACTATCTCACGATGTTCAATCGCAGGGAATGGCAGTTCGAGATGGAATCCGTAGATAGAAAAGGATTCTGGCACAGCAGGATCAAGGAATTTGATTCGTTCGATGCTGCCACTCTTCATGTGAAGAAGCTTGCCAGGGTCTTGCGTGTCAAGGAAGAAGGAATTATCCAAAGAGATATTATTGAGTAATGGAGGAAGACATGGATGCATGGAAGTGGACTATTTTTAATTTGCTGTCGTTTCCCTACGACAACACGATGATTCGGCTTGCCAGGATCTATCCCAACACATCTGATGATGATCTTTCGTACGAAGCAAAGAGGATCATTATTGAGCGAGGGTTTGCAAGCCTCTATGATTGATTTGCTGCTCCTTACTGAGGGTTGATCCCCAGTCTTTGATGCCCCGAGCGAAAATCTGCTCGGGGCTTTTTTTCTCGTGAATGTTATCTTTTTTGCAATATTATTTCGTTTTTGATAGAGAAAACGAATCGAAATTTTGGTTGCCCGATTTTCGATTTGTCGTGATGATGGTGTCACTAGTTCAATTTCATTAGGAGTTGATTGTGGATATCAAGTTCTCGCAGACTGATGGTGGTCGTGTTGCAGCAGGGATTGATGATAAGAATGATTGTGCAGTGAGAGCATTTTCGATCTTCAGTGATGTGCCCTACAAGCAAGCTCACACGTCGTTCAAGCAGCTAGGACGTCGTGATGGATATGGTACTCCTCATCACATCATCGACACGATGCTAAAGCAGCAGAGTGCAAAGAAGATGATATCGGGTTACAAGAAGATCACGTTGAATCAGCTTGTCAAGCAATATCCAGTGGGAAAGCTCTATTGTTTGATTCGTGGTCATGCTTTCACGGTGATTGATGGTGTTGTTCATGATACGTGGAAGGTTGGCAAGAAGGCTCGCGTATATCAATTCTGGTTACATCCTTCTGTGGAGCCAAAAGTCGTGGAAGAAAAGCCTGTTGTGATCCAGCTGTCGAAGGGTCTCAGGGCTTCTCGTATCAGGAACATGGTGAGACGAGAGCGTGATGCAGATCCCGAAATCTCGGCCTATGCAATTGCCAAAAAGGTAAGTGTCGAATTCAACATGACGATAGCTTCAGCGAATTATCATGTGAGGAAGTATGCATAATTCGTATTGGCCAGATATGATGGTTCGATGGATGATCTCCTTACTGACTAATTAATTGGAGTTGCAAAAATGTACACTGTTTACGTATATGACAAGAACTGGATATCGGTTGCAGAGATCAATCCTATCAGCGAGAATGAGCTGGAAACAATCCTTGAGAAAATTAAGGCTGGTGGTTTCAATGTAAATGCAGTAAAGAATCAGGAGAATTGATCATGTACAAGGCTGGTCAGAGGTTCATTTTGACGTACAGGGATAGTGATGGTGATCTGAAAGAAGCTGAACACATCCTTGCCCAGGTTGCTCCCAATAAATTTGCCCTGATTGATCTCAAAGATGGAAATCGGTGGTATGATCCTGTGAAGGTGGAGCACAGCTTCAATGTTACGCACGAAGAGATGGAAGTAATGCGTGGTTATATGTATGAAGAATATGTGTGGAAACTGAAAGGATAATATCATGAGCCGTTCTTACACTCGCAAGCTGCTTGACATGATGGAAGATGGAACGATTGGCAAGGAATCTCTGATTCATGGTCTTCTTGGCTGGATGGAAGAGACTGATGTCGAGAACTTTTGCAAGACCCATTATGACGAGCTCTTCTATGATGAAAACGAAGAGGAAGACGAAGAGATCGAGATTGTTCCTGTCTCCAAGGTAGGTCCTCATCGCACGGGAAAGATGACTAACATCTCTGCAGAGAAGATCGCCGAGATTCTTGGATTTGACGCTAATTGCGACGATGACCCTTACAAAGTGAAGTACAGCTGGGGATTCACTGTGAACGGCAAATACGCTGCAATTTGGGATTATCACGGCTCTCATGCACACAACTCATGGTCGACATATGATCCTGATGATGTCCTGGAAGATGTGTTTGTCATGTCGTCTGCCCTGATTGAGTGAATCATGAAAAGTGGAACGATTACATTATATCGCGTGTCGTACTACAGTCCTGAATACCAATCAACAAAACAATCGAGCTTTTCATTGAGATATATTACCGCGAGAAGATAGGAATACCCCATCTAAAGCTCGAGAAGATTACTTCCACAACCGAGATTACTGTTGAGGATTTGGATGTGGTGGAAGAAACAACACAAAAAGTGCCTGTAGGCAGTAACAGATGTGATACGTGTGATTGCATGTATCCATGTTCATCTGCACGTAGCGTCAAACCATGGGAGTAGAAGAATGACAAACAAATTCACAAAGATATTCATTGCAGTAGTAAGTACAGTCGTTGTCCTTGCCTGGATCACAATGGCTGTTCTGATATTCAAGGTCATTGATCATGTAGATGAACATGGAATCAAGGGAGCAACAGAGAGGATCTGGTGCGGAAGAAACCAGGATTGCTTCTCCCCTGCAAGCGAAGAGAACCCTATAAAATAGCGTATTGTCAACAGTTTGCGATATATTATTTCGTGTAATCGCACCTATTTTTTGCTGCAGTTTTTGCGGTGTATAGAGAAGTAGTCGCTTTCCGTGAAAACCACTGATTCTGCGAGTGATTATGTTAATATTTGGATCTCCTTGGCCCTGGGCAATCTTCGGTGGAATTCTGTTCATTCTGATTGCACTCTGGATCGAAAAGTCAATGAAAATGTAACTATCGGATTCATAGATTTGATAGAAATATTGTTGGTCCCTCAAACGAAAATTGATGGATACTGGCCTCACTGAATTAATTTTAACGAGGAGATCAACATGCAACAGTACTTCAAGATCAAGAAAGCACTCGAGAATGTCGATAAGGCACTGCTGGCTTTGATGGCTGTGCAGGGTCTCGAGTCCGTGAAGGAAGAATTGGAAAACTGTGCTTCTGAGCTGCAGTCGGAAATGCTGGCTCTGGAAGACCTGGCTGCTGGTGATGCTCTGGAGGGTGTATAATGGACATCAATCAAATCAACCGAGTCTACTCTGGAAAACCTGGTAAGTGCTGCTGCGGCTGCTCGGGGAAATACTCTGATTCAGATCGCAGCAAGAAGCTGATCCTCAATAAGATCCTGAAGGCTGACTATGAGGATTGTGGTGATCACGTGTGGGCAGAAGTCGGTAATCGACTCTACATCGCATACAAGAACTGAGGAGAAATCAACATGCTGGCATTCAACACACTTCGCATCGGCCGTCTCTTTCACATGAACGGTAACGACTACATCAAGCAGTCGTCCCGCACAGCAAAGATGCTGTCGAACGGACGAGTCTTTTACATCGGCAAGAATGATCTCGTCACCCTCTTTTCATACTAAGGAGCAGCCATGAACTGGAATCTTGAGGGTCTCAAAGTTGAAGCCAAATACATGGATGAATTCCCAGTATCAGGCAAGGTTGAGTTGTCACGTGTCAAGTACGGTGGTGGTGTTAGTCATCATCTCGTCCTGGATTCTGCAATAGAAGTCTACGGAGCACTGCGTGAACGTGTGATTGTTGATCAGCATCAGGTTCTGCAAGTCCATAGTTAAAATGCTTGTTGCCAGGATCTTGAGATCATGATATCCTGGCCTTACTGAATAATTATTTGAAGGAGCAGAACATGGAAAAGATCGGAATTGCAAGTGCCTGGGATGTTCGCGAGCAGTATGACCAGCGTCACGGTGGTCCTTTTGACCGTGGTTCTGCTGACAGCTACTATCGTCGTGGTGCCAAGCCGCATTACTACCCTGGTGATACTGGCCGTGGTGAACCAATCACCGAAGAGCGTATGACGAAGGAAGAGATCGAAGCATACTACGCTGGCTACGACTGGAACGAGCGCTACGGCGACAAGAAGAACTGGGATTGATTACCTCCTCTGCAGACCCCTCTGCATTCACACCCCGAGCTTGCTCGGGGTTTTTTTCTCTTTTTTTTCCTATTATTTTTCCTGTTTTTTTTCCTGCATTTTTCCAGTGGAATTCCCAAAAGAGTTCCCACTTTGTTTCTGTTTGTTTCGCTCGGGGAGTTTACTTCAAGATACGCTGGCAGTTCCCTGCCAGGTCGCATAGATGAGATTCCTACACTACTTCACATCAACATCAAACCAAAACTGTCTACAATACATCAACCCACTACATCATATCAACATCTTTTTTCATTACACTTCTTTTAACATCAATCATCATTATCAAACACACAACATTGCCAAAACAATAACACACATTATCAAAACCATAATGTTATCAAAATGCAAACAGTTCTACAAACCATATAATATCAAACCACATACTATCAACTCATATAATATGAATTTATAGATTGTTGAAATAGTAAGATATGATTTTTGTAATGTTGTTGAATTTGTATGTGTTAATAAAGTTGTAAGATTTGTGAATGTAATGAGGGGTGTTTATAGATGAGGATTGGGTTGGAAGTAAAATTGATATTTTGTATTGGAATGATGAATTGATAGGAAATTTAAATGATCATTTTTTGTAGGTGTGGTAATATGTGGGTGTAGTAATTAAATTTAATTTGTGGAGGGTTATATGAAAAAGATTAGTTTGGATAAAGTGTTTAATGTTAAAGAAGTAATGGAAAGATATAATGGTGTTGAAGTGTGTGATTTTGAAAAGAGTGGTGTGTATAAGATTGAAATTGGTAGTAGGGGTGAGGTTGAAAATGTTGAGAAGGTTAGTGATGTGAATGAGGTTTTGGTTTGTGAAGATGTAAGTGAGTTGTTTACATGTTATTATGGTAATATGGAAGAAGAAGAGGGTTGGGATGAGGATGATTGTAATAGTGTGACTGAGTGGATGTATATTGAATATGAAAATGGTGTGTATGGATATTGTTTGAGTGAAGAGGAGAGTGTGGAGTATTTGTATATTGAAGTATGAAAATTGATAGAAATATTGTTGTTGTTGTGATTTTGAATTGGTTGATGATGGGGTTGTGGTAGTTAATTTTGAGGAGAAAAGAAATGAAAAAATATATGAATGTTGATTTGTATAGTGGTAAGTGTGTTGTGATTAGTGAAGAAGATTTTAATGAGTGGGATTTGGAAAATAGAGATGATTTTGAGAAGGTAGTTAGTAATGATGGTATTGTGAGTTTTAGGGGTGAAGAAGATATTTTTATTATTATTGAGGAGTGATTAAAATGAAAAAATATATGATTATTGAGGGAAGTTGTGATTTTGGAAGTGGAAGTGAATTGAATGTTGGATATAAAATGTTTGATAATATTGAAGAAGTAAAAGAGTTTATGATTGAGGTAGTTGAAGATTGTGGAATAGATGATTTTGATTTTGAGGAATTTGTGAAGTTGGGTGATTATGATAGGGAATTTGATGATTTTAGTGTTAGATATAAATTGATTGAATTGAATTGAGGAGAATGATAATGAATAAAGATTATAGTGAAGTGATTTTTAGTTTTGATGAAATTGATAATATGATTGATGATATTGTGGGAGGAATGAGAAAAGTTAATAGTAAAGAAATTGGATTAGATGAAAGATGTGGTTATGTGTATATTAACGATGAATATATTTGTGTTAAAAAGAATAATAAAAAAGCAATTGAGTATTATGGTGGTTTTGAGTATATTGATAGAGAGTATGTGAAAGAGTATGGTGATTATGTGTTTTATAGTTGTGAAGATGAAAGAGTAATGGATTGTATGGAATATTGGAATAATAAAGATTAATAGAATTTTAAGAAGAAGAGTTACTAAAAAGGTAACTCTTTTTTTTGTTTGGGTGATAGGGAAAACTTATAGAGGTTTTGGTTTTGATACAAAACTTTTAGTTGACAAAAGTGGTCGTGGGGGGTATAATTAGAAGTTTTGTATTGAAATCAGATACGCCTAGGCACCAAAAAGTCTCAGGAAGGCTCTAAAACACAAATAAAAAGTCTCTGGAAGTCTCTAAAACGTTAATAAAAAGGTCCTCTGGAAGTCTCTAAAACACGCAGAAAAATACCCCGGGGGGCAAAATCAACCAAAACGTTTCAAAAACGCAATCACAAAAAAATTTTTTTTAGAAAAAATCCGAAAAAAGGACGAAGTAAAAAATGGCATCCTTAGAAGACTTCTTTGATGAAACCACTCTTGACCAACCTTCTACAATGCCTCTCGATCAGTTGTCTGCGCTAATCAGGAGAAGGCGTGCGCAGATGTTGATTCACTCGTGTATATACTATGAGTTAGATGATAATGTGGTTTCTGATGATGTGTGGCAAGAGTGGGCTGATGAATTGGAAAGGCTGCAGAGGCAGCATCCGCAGCACTGTAAGATAGGGTTCTTTGACTTTGAGTTCTCTGACTGGACAGGGGCAACCGGCAATCACCTGCCCCTGAGAGATCCATGGGTGATATCAAAGGCACGGTATATTCTTGAGCTGCATCGTGCCTTTACTGGGTAAAGAATGCTTCAATCTTCCTGAGGACTTTTAGTCCTCCTTATGGGAATCCATGACAGTATCGGGGTGGAGAATGCCCTTGGCCTTTTCTCCTCCATTGTAGTATCTGATCTCTGCATGGACATGAGGGATGTTGTGTTTGGCTGCATAGGCAATGCGATGATTTCCTTCCATCACATATGCGTGTCCTTTATGGTTGACTGCAACAAAGACAGGATGTTCTTTGGTATCAAATTTGGATGGATGTCCAACCTCTTTCTCAAGGGCTTTCAATTTGTCACCATCATTTCTGAATCTCTCTTCGCCCATTGCTCCAGGAAGGTGTTTCAGCTTTGATGTGGGGATGTGAGCCGGCTTATTGAAGTAACCTGTGACAGGCCCTCTCATTCCCTTGCCCCTATGATGATCCTTGAATCTCGAGTTCTTCATGTCTGCTTCGGCATCCTCCTGCTTATACTTCTCCCAATCTCCTCCCGGATTATCCTGATGGAATTTGAGGGTCTTTTTATCTTCTTCTGCAAGGAATGATGTGAACTTTAGCATTTTATTAATGTTGGGGTTGGAATGAATATATTTATGGATAACTGTTGACTTTATTTGTTTCTTGAGGATAATCACGTTGTGGGCATCAGAATCCTATTTAATTATGAATATCACTGCATCCTCTCTTCGCTTTACATCAAAGGACAATTATACCATAACAGATGGATTTTGTCTATCTCAAAAAGCATCTCTTGTCATAGATTCTACAGTATACAGCAAGTTTGTTCAACAGTTGGCGTGGTATATGAATCAGGGTATGATCAAGATTGTTATTAACGAAGTCGAGGAGAATCAAGATGTCTGAGAATTTGAACCATGTTCGCTATGCCATGGAATATGAGGGATTCGATTACTGTTTCCGGGGCTACAGCTACTTTGAAGAAGTAAAGGATCCTGAATTTCATAAACTTCGCGAAGCGTATATTGCGGCTGCAGATGCCCTTCAACAGTATGTGGATGATAATAGTGATGAGTCTCTTTTGGATTACTGATAATGACAAATCGGATTGAGCTACCACTACACCAGATCGTTAGTCCACCAAAGCCCAATACACGGTTATCATTTGGCAAGGGTGCAAACCTGTACTATCAGTTCTATGCAGAAAAGAAGCCAAATCAGTTTCAACGATGGATGTTGCAGAAAGTATTTGGCATCTATCTGGAGGATCTATGAAACCAAGTGATGAGCAGGTGATCGCATGGGCGAGGGAAGCAAGTAAAGGAATGCTGTCTTACGATGCTGAAGGTGAGTGGCGTTTGAGTCAGAAAGAAGTTGAAGTTGCGGTTGCCCTCGCCTATGAAGCAGGTCGCAAGGATGAGAATAAGGCGTGTGCGAAGTATGTTGACCATATTTTGAAAGAAGGTGGCGGCACATGGGGCGATGCTATCCGCGCAAGGAGAGAACAATGGCTGACCAACAACCAGAAGCATTGAGGCTGGCTGATGTAATTGATCGGCTAGGACTTGGGGACGATATTGCTGTCGAACTACGCCGACTGCATCAGTCCGAACGTGAAGGATGGCGATATGCTGATGAATTGGAACAAGAGCGCAAACGGCTACAAAAAGTAAATGCTGATCTCATAAAGGCCCTAAACCTGATTCAGATTGAATGCAATAATCTACACCATTCCAAAGAACATCGCCACACCTATGCAGAATTTTGCAAGGCAAAAGAATGGATCGATAGCGTAATTGCCAATGCGACGAAGGATAGCCAATGAAACATCACCAACTATTAATGATCCTTGCAAACATCTATCTCGCAGCCGTGTTTGCAGTAGAAGGGATGAGCCTTGCTGCCTTTATATGCGGCGTTGTCTTTGGTATTGCAGCAATTATCGGAGTATGGAAAGAATGAGTGATGAAGATAAAGTGCTCGATAAGCACATTGCAACAATCCGCACAATCAAGGAAACTCAGTATTACACAGAGATGTTTGAATCTGTTTTGGTGGATTGGCATCACGATTGGGACTCTGTTGAACAAATGACCATCCTGGAAGACATCTGCTCTTTCTGGAATGATTTCTGGAGAGCACTGCCAGATTTGGGGGCCATCCATAGAAACAAAGTATTTTATAGTGTATGCGATCTTGCAGAAGGTGACTACCTACCCTATCTTGACCTAGATGAGACTGATTCTGATAACTCTGCTGGTTAGTGGTTGCTCTTTTCATCAAACAAGAGTAATATCTGTTTCTGATGATACTCTGAGACACTGTATCCAGAATAACCAAATACTTTGCGAGTATAAAACCAAATGACTATCGAAGAAATCTTCCAGAAACAAACAGAAGCCGGTGCCACAGAAAAGTTCTTCTATGGCGTCGAAACTCTTGCAGACAAAATAGAAGATGCACGCATTGACATAAAATGCCACCGGGGAACACTTGATACATTTCCGAATAATCTCGAATTTGTAAGATTCATGACACCAAGCAACCCACTTTTTCGGGTTAAGAAATGAACGAGCGAATTCGAGAACTATACCTGAAAGCAGTAGACAGGAATTGGGCGTACGATAATGAATTTGAGACAGCTGAAATATTTACAGATTTGCTCATCAAAGATGTTTGTATGTGGCTAGAAGGCGTGCATACTTCTGAAGAAGGTATGATGCTCTTAACACAATCCTTTATCATTGCTAATATAAAAGGGTATTATGGAGTCGAAAAATGATAGTGTCTAATTTGAGATATTTCACAGACCAAACCACATTTGAGCCAAGTGCCATAGTGGATGTAAGTATTCCCTTGATGACTCTATATGAAGTTGGTTTGTTGAATAAAGAAATCCAAGACGATATGCTTTTACAAGTAGGCAAAGAGTTATTTGAACAAATTGACTCTATACGTACGAAACGACTTGAGGACCTCAAGACTGACTTGAGGGAAAAGAATGAATGAAGGGTTTGAAAAAGAAATTGTGCGTGAATGTTTGCTGGAAATAGAGCCGATGACAGATGATGCCCTAGTTGAGAAGATGTGGGCACTTTGTAAAGGTAATCCTTGGAACGCTGCACCTCTATACCAAATTTTGAAAGTATCAGGTAAACTATGACATCAAATCCTAAGATTCAAGAACTAATCAAAAGCATGGGTATTATTCCTGAGAGCGAACATTATGATATTGCCGAACGGGTAATTCAGGAATGTGTATCTGTTTGTATAAATGGTAGAGTTGGTAAACAGGATTACAACACAGGCAGACTTCATTGTTCATTCGATATTAAAGATCACTTTGGAGTTAACTAATGATTGAGCTACGTTGGTATCAATCAGACAATAAACCATGCACCCTACAATACCGGCAAATGGTTAATACTACCGTGTATGCTGGAATGCACACAGAGGAGCAAAAGCTTGCTACTGCCAGCTATGCCTGGACAGAATGGAAAGATGTACCGGAGGTGAGGGGTGAGTAATCTATGGATCAACTGGCGCTTTGGTACTCGGCATCTGCAAATCGGTCCTGATCGTCCGTGGATTAACTTTCGGGTAAATAGATACTGGGTAGAGAACAAACCTTCAAGGTGGTTTGAGATATATTAACAGAAAGGCTATCATGAAATACATCATTGGCTTTATGATCGGAGTGTTCCTTACAATCAGCATCACTGCATCTGCTGGCTGGTTGTCGTCTGGTATCGGTGGTGCAGCAGGTGCTGCTTTGGCAACAGCTGGTGTCGAAGGAAAGGTTGATTCTATCAATCACCGTATCGATATCCTTATTAAAGCACTCGATAACGTCAAGGTGTGCAAGTGAAGTGGCTCTATCGAATATTTGCGCTGTTCAAGTGTCGCCATAGATGGCGGATCATATCTACAGTTCAGATTCTTCAGTCACCACGCGATCAAATTCCAATTGGTCATCGATACATTCTTCAATGCCGTGTGTGCGGCAATGTTAAATTCAAAAAAGCCGTATGAACGATAATCGATTACAATCATACGTGGACCACGCTAACCTCCTCCTTTTGAAGGAAAGTCCAGATTCTTTCCACGGACGAGAAACACTTGCCAAGAAGGCTATAGAACTAGCTATCGAGGCTGTGATTTCCATGGCTGATGCGGCGGTGGATGAGAATCGTAGGACCTTTTATCAGCTTTCTGAAACCAAAGAGCTAGGACCTGCCTTGGTATCAAGAGGAGCCCTCAAACAATCAGAGGTGTTTGTAGAAAACATCAAAGCCCATTTTGGTATCCAATGAAATCATTACATCTCCTTCTGTGGTTCCTGGTAATATTCTTCTCAATCACAAAAGGAGATCCTGTTGGTATCATCCTTGGTGTCTTTGGTGCAATGTTCATGGAAACAATGATTGATGAGCTGGAATAACGTACTACCCTGGTGGGTGTTAGAGCTCAGTTACGAGCATCATCTTGCTTCATGTTCATGCGCGTTTGAAAGTGAATGGTTTTCTGGAACATCCAAGATAGCTCCTCCTCATGTAATAGAGATGTCCAAGGCAACATTTGAATCCTGGGAACCAGGTGGGTATAATTACAATGGCTGATAAACAATCTCTTCTTCGCTTTCACGTTTATGATGATGAAGGTGAACTGTTTCGAAAGTTTTACTCCAAACAAGATGCAGAAGGCTTCTTGCAAGAAGGCTGGAAACTTGTTGTGATCCCAAAGCAAAAGAAAGCAGTGCAGTCGTTTGATGATCTTGGTGAACCGCCTTTCTAGTTGACCTGGGTCATTTCTTGTTGTAGCGTGAGCAATAGTTATCAATCAAGATAACTTTTTTATGGAGATATTATGTACACAGTTTATGAGATGACGTCCAAGAAACATGGTGAGAAGTACATTGGTTGTACAGTCAAGCCTATCGAAGTTCGTCTTGGTGAGCACCGTAGCCGTCATAAAACTCAACCTCAAGCAGATTATAAGCTGTATCAGTTTTCTCGTAAGCACGGTTTTGACTTTGAAATTAAAAAGATCAAGTCGTTTAGCGACAAGCAAGAAGCCATGTCGTACGAGAAGAAAATGATCAAGCAACGTGGTACACTTAACACACAACACAGCATCAAATAACTTTACAGAGGGCCGCGGCCCTCTTTTCAATTATGTCTATATGTGAAGAAAACGGAAAGTGCCAATTCCAAAAAGAAGGTGGCAATAAGTGTGCAGAATCTACTTGCTTATATGTGGATAACGCAACCACACCCAAGACACGATGGCACAGAGCTTCTTTTTCCATTGATTATCTTGTTGCAGAAGATGGTGAGATTTTAGAAGAAGTTAGCTACTCTTCCTTCTATAACTCCTACACGGTCCAGTCAACTGGTAAGAGATACTTACAGGTTGAGCAGGCTCGCACAGCAGCGGAGAAGCACTACTATGGTAAAAACAACTAAGCAGTGTTGCTCTGGTGATTGTGTCCAGGGTCGCTGGTGTGAAAATAAGGCATGGGAGAAATATGTACAGGCCCGTAACAGAAAGCTCAAAGCAATGATCACACGCCCATCCTTTATCGTGGGTGTTTGTGTTGTTGTTGCAATTATAATTGCATTATAGGATAGTATATGAGAAAAGGTGTACATTCAAACCAGTTTCAAGGAGATTACAAACGTGTACTCACTGTTTGCTCTGCGGGTATTCTACGATCAGCAACTGCTGCTCACGTTCTTTGCCAGCGTCCTTTCAATTTTAACACCCGAAATGTTGGCACTGCTCCTTATGCTCTCATTCCTCTGACCGAGGATTTGATTCAGTGGGCAGATGAGATTGTTTGCATGGAGAACGAACATAAAGCCCATGTGGTGAATAAAATCATGGAATGGGGATTTCCTTTCATGAAACCAATTGTAGTTCTTGATATTGAAGACATCTACGAGTATCGTGATCCAAAGCTGATCAAACTGATCAAGGAACGATATAAAAACAGAACTATTTCCAACAACGGAGAGGAAAGACAATGAATGTGATGAAAATTATCAGGATGATAAACTTCTATGTCTTTTCCAGAGGTCTGTCTGTATTTGACTTTTTCTGGATCAGTATAGTAACTTCTCTCTTATCAGTAAGTGGGTGGTATGCATTGCTTTACGTACCACTCATCGCTCTCTCCATGACCTTTTCTGAAATGGTTGAAGAAGCTCGAGAAGAAGAGGAGGAGGAAGAAAATGCCAAGCAGGTATATTGATGTTGAAATCGATCTCGCCGACTTCAGTGATGATGAACTGATCGATGAGTTAGAAGATCGTGGTATCACAGTCGAGAATACTCCAGAAGAGCCAAGAGATATCCTTTACAACATCTGGCATCTCCGTAGAACAAACCAACCTTACGATCATCTAATGGATGACCTGCTATATTTAACGATTGGAAAGCTTGTATGATCCAGTTCTTTGATCACGTGTTTCCTACAGCATATCAGGAAACACTTTATCATTTCGTATCCAATTCTTTTTACAAGATCGGTTCGCAAGATGGTCCTGCACCCCTCGACCGTCGAACACACATATACATGCATTCAGAGTGGGATCAGCAAGATCTTGCCAATTCGTTATTTCAAGAGTATCTCGATAACAGCGATGCAGCAGCTTTGCTAAAAAACAAACGTGTGGTGAGAGCCACAGTCAATCTCTCAGTTCCTTCTGATACAAACTTCATACATACACACCTCAATCAGCTAGTTGGTGTGTACTATGTCAATCTTCATTGGAAACCAGAATGGGCAGGTGAGACTTTATTCTTCAATGATGAGATGACAGACATTATTAAAGCATCTGTATATAAACCAAATAGACTTGTTGTGTTTGATGGATCTATTCCTCACACAATAAGACCACAGGCATTCTCTGCTCCACACTACCGCCTAACACTGGCTACCTTTTTTGAATAATGTTTAGTTTTTTTAAAAAAAAGCAAACGATAGAGTTTGTTAACGAGATTCCGGGTGTGGCTACTCTCATGCCTATGATTGAGGCAAAGCAGTATAAGCATCAGTGGGTGTCTCGAGCACAACATCATTTTGCAGAAATACGTAAAAATCCGAACTGGCGAAATGATAAATTGATGCACACAGCAAGATGCCCTGGGATATTTTCTCTTCAGAGGCACGGGTGGATTTTGAGAACGTGGCAAGACATTGTTATAACGACTAATGGTGATGGCAAGACCTTTACCTGGAAGTCAGCATCGGTACATGGTGGGGATGCTGTTAGTTATCACGATGCGCTGCAGTACAAGGATTACATGGAAAATTGGCCATCCAATACGATGCCTTTCGTCCTCAAAATAAATACTGGTTGGAGGTGCAATGTTCCCAAGGGATACTACCTCATGGAGATGCCTGTTGCCCATGCTGATGAAAATAGATTCACAACCATCCCCGGATACTTTAACCAGGATGCAGGGCCTGCAAGCATGAACGTGCAGTTGATGTGGCACGTTATGAATGGTGAAGAATTAATTAAAGCTGGTACTCCTATTGCTCAGTACGTCCTTGTTCCAAAAGAACAGATGGAGATGGTGTGTAGAGAAGTCGATGATAAGGACAGGATCTGGCTTTCAACTTTGTACGATACTTCTAAGTTCGTAAAGAACTACAATGAAGTGAAAAAGCTTTTTGGATGATGCAGTCAAGGTTAATAATGAAAAATAGCAATGCCGATCAAAACTATTGTAAACAGTATTCTTTAGTAATAGATACCAGCGGAATGTCTCTTGACTCCAGCAGCATGGAGGTTGATTACAAATATGAGAGAATTCCTAAAGACGGTCTTCGTTACCTAAAAAATACTAAGTATGAGATACCAAAAACTATACACACTTACAAGGTGTCAAAACAGGATTCTCAGCTAGTTATTAATCAACTACCACAGCCCGTCCTAGATTTAGAAGTTCCTTTCGTTCAGTATTTGGAAATAACTCCAAGAGACATTGAACAAACGCAAACTTTCCCCGCTCATATTGACCCGCATAGATTCTGTTCACTTAACATATATCTGGAAGCTAATGGTGAACAAACACATTTCTATGAAAAAAGTGGCTTAGAAATGACAGAGGTAGCAAGCTTTACAGCGGTAAAGAACCAAATCTGGATCCTCAACACATCAAAGCTTCATTCAGTCACAATCAACACCAACAAAACAAGAAAGGTAGTGACCCTTTCATTCTCAAAAATAACATACCAACAGCTTGCGGCAGCATTAGATCTATCCTGCCTCTGAGGACACTCGATGCAACCAACTAACAATTACATCGCTCACTTGAATTTTGGCGAGCAAGGAATACTTAAAGATCCATTTGATATTGAGAAAACACACATAGTTGAGGATCTTCCAAACATATGGAATCTTTATCCGCAGTTTGTTAATCAGGAAGTGGTGGATAAAATAGAGAATGCTGGCCTTTATATCATGGCTCTAGATGTCCTTAAGATATCTAACAGTAATACTCGTTGGGGTATTCATGCCGATATGGGACTGTGGGGCATCCAGGAAGATAGTGTGAGATTGAATTGGGTGTATGGTAATAAAGACTGCCCGATGATTTTTTTTGAACCCAAGGATCCTACCAGATACGATGTTCGCGAATCGCCACTGTGCAGAACTTACGTACAAGATCCTTTCCTCAAAAGGATATTTGAAGAGGGTAGAACCCATTCAAACTATCTCCACTACGAACCAGAAGATGTTACTGAGGTCTATAGAGGATTGGTTGGATTTCCTTCGCTAGTTCAGTCGGGCGTACCTCACACAGTTCAATTACAAGGTACCGAGACAAGATACTGTATATCGGCTATAATTGGCGACAAGAGCAATCCATACAAACCAACTACCTTTCAAAACGCACTGAACAAACTATCTCAATATTATATTTCGTAAGGTTTACATTATGGTTGAAACATTCAAGCGCAACAGCGTATACTCTTCACTAAAAGAATATTGTCATATGTGTAAAGACGAGCATTCGTTTATGGAAGTGACAGAGTGGTATAACGGCGAAGGTTTTGATATTATTATTAATGATGGCTTCGCAGAACAAAAGTTCAGCTTAACACATGGACAGTATCAATTGCTTCAAGTACTAATTAACTACAAAGGTGAAAAATGAGTCTATATGATTTTGCTGAGCGAGAACTTGCTATTCTTGGTCTTGAAGATGGTGATCCCATGAACGAATCAATGCGCAGGCATATTCTTCACATGGTAGATGAGTTTGCGAAAGAAGGTCATTCTGGTTTCTCTGCCAGCTATGCCCTTGGTATTTTGGAAAAACTTCTTAAGTTTGAACCAGTGACACCTCTTACTGGTGAAGACTGGGAATGGAATGAAATTGCTAAAGAACTATCCGGGTCCAACAACGGTACTTTGTATCAGAATGCTAGGTGTGGTCGTGTTTTCAAGGACGATGATGGAGCTTATGATATAGACGGCAAAGTGTTTTGGGAGTGGATCACGGACGAAGAGACAGGTGAGAAATTTAAATCTTACTACACAAGTCGTGATAGTAGAGTTCCTATCACCTTCCCATATACTCCAGTTACAGTGTATGAAGAGAGGCATTCATGACGACGCAAAGAACAATCTACATTGATATGGATGGAGTAGTTGCAGACTTCGACTCTTATGTTTCAGGCTTACTTGGACGCAAGATTGGTTGGGGTATCTCTGATCTTACAAGTGAAGAGTGGGATTTTGTGGCTACTCACAGTGATATGTACAGAAAACTGAATTTGATTGAGGAGTCAACAAGAATGGTTGCTCTTTGCAAATCGTTTTCCACACGGTTCAATGTTGCTTTTCTTACAGCATTGCCTCGAGAAAAGACAATGCCATCTGCAAAACAAGACAAGACGGACTGGTTGAACCATTATTTCCCCGGCATGCCAATATACTTTGGACCTTTTTCAAGAGATAAACAGAACTGGTGCAAGCCATTTGACATTTTAATTGATGACAAGCCTGAAAATGTTGATCAGTGGGCAGCAAAAGGTGGTTGTGGAGTCTACCATACAGGTACAACATTCGAGGATTATGATAAAACAATCTCAAATATCCTCGATGCAATAGACAATCCTTCTCCAAAGGTGTATAGATGAGTCCAAATGGTGAGTTTATCCTGGTGAGAGAATTAGATGACACCGTCAAAATTGTAAAAAACAACGGAAAGTTTGATTTTAGCAATTATATTTTTGTTAAGATCCTTGAAACACCCGATAAAATGCAGGAATGGGAACACATTGATAGGTTGAAAAAAACCTGTTGACCTTAAAATTATTTGAGGTACTATGGCCATGTAGTAATTAAATTGAATTAAACTCTTTTAGGAGATTACATCATGGCACATTTGGTTGAAACGATGGCGTGGGCGGGCGAAGTTCCTTGGCATGGTCTTGGCAAACAGGTTCCTGCCGATCTTTCACCTGCTCAAATGCTTGAAGCAGCTGGTCTTGATTGGACTGTTGATAAGATTCCGGCTTTTGCAACGATCAATGATAAGCAGGTTTATACGGGCAAAGATGCTCTAGTTCGTTCTTCTGATGGGCGTATTCTTGATGTCGTTTCTCAAGACTGGAATCCTCTTCAGAATGAGGAAGCGTTTGAGTTCTTCAACGACTTTGTTCATTCTGGCGACATGGAAATGCATACGGCTGGCTCGTTGAAAAATGGTCAGATTGTTTGGGCACTTGCTAAAGTGAAGGAAAGCTTCGATGTTTTCAATGGTGACCAAGTCGATTCGTATCTACTTTTCACTCTTCCTCATAAGTTTGGTCAGTCTATTGATGTACGTTTCACACCAATTCGTGTCGTCTGCAACAACACTCTTACTCTTTCACTTGGCACTAAGTCAGACAACATGGTGAAGGTATCACATCGTCGTAAGTTCGATGGTGATCAGGTAAAGCAGATGCTGGGTATTGCATCGGATAAACTTGCGAAGTACAAAGAGATGGCTAAATTCTTAGGCTCAAAGAAGTTCAAGAACGAGTCTGTTATCGAATACTTTGACCGTATTTTCCCGGTCAATGCATATGGTCGTTCTAAGAACGAAGAAACCAAAGCCAAGAAAGAGCACTCTGACAATGCTGTTCTTGCAATGCAGGCTCTCATTGAACAACCTGGTGCTGAGTTTGCTAAGGGTTCGTGGTGGCAGGCTTTTAATGCAGTAACCTTCCTTACTGATCATGTTGTTGGTCGTACTCAAGAAGGTCGTCTTACTTCTGCTTGGTATGGCCCTAACAAGGCTCTTAAGCTGAAGGCGTTGGAGACCGCTGTTGAAATGGCTGAAGCAGCATGAGTAAGCTAATAGCTTTGATCCTAGTGCTATCAACCTCAGCTTGTGGAACAATTGGAGGCACTGTTTCTGGAGCTGGTAAAGATCTCCAACAATTGGGTGGATGGATTAGTAGTAAATGATTATTTTACCCATATACATTTCTTGTAAAGTTGATAGATAATTATGAGAGCACCGTTGTGGTGCTCTTTTTTTTAAGGAGAATAAATATGAAATGGAATACACCATCAGCAACTGATATGCGTTTTGGTTTTGAGATCACAATGTATATCGCTAATCGATAATACGTAGGGGGCTACGCCCCCTTTGATTTGTGCAACAATGAAGAATACATTTCCCTTAAAGATATTATCTACAGTCATCATAAACCACACACTTTTCTTCGTTGGTCTGTGGTTCGTTTTCACTAGCGGAGACTTTTCATGGCTGTTGTATAGCTTATTGGCTTGGACAGTGATTACCCTTTCAGGTATCATCGTTAACCATAGATTTCTTTCACATCGTAGCTTCAAAATGTCTAAAGTGTGGGAGTACATTCTTAGCACATTAGCAGTGTACATCACATATGGAAGTTCTTTACGGTGGGTAAGCATGCATCGCATGCATCACGCAAATGCCGACAAGGTTCTTGACCCATACAGTCCCTATGTAAATCGGGAATCACCTGACACGAGAAAGTTTAGTAAATGGCAAGCGTTAAAAGTCTGGTTTGGTTTTTGGGATGTTCCGACTATACCCAGACACTACGCTGCTGATATAATGAGAGACAAATACCATGTGTTTCTGCACAAGCACTATTTTAAAGTGCTCTTGGCTCCGTTGATACTGTTCTTGTTTGTTAATCCTTGGCTTGTTGTGTTCCTTTATAGCATCCCAGCTGTACTTCACACACACGTCTGTAGTACTATCTTGGTTGTTACCCATAAATGGGGTTATAGAAACTATAACACGTCCGATGAGTCCACAAATAGCTGGTGGTCGGCATTGCTCACGTTTGGTGAAGGCTGGCATAATAACCACCATGCAAACCCAGGTGCATGGACCACCAAGGTAAAGTGGTGGGAGATAGATCCTGCTTCCTGGTTTATTAGAATGATAAAGAAAGATTAAATGACAGAAACACACAAAAGAACGTTGCTACGTGCTGTAACTTGGCGTATAGTTGCAACTCTAGTGACAGCAGCCTTTACAGGACTGTCTGGTGCCATAGTTATTAATGTATTCATGACATTGGCACACTACATCCACGAACGACTCTGGCTAAAGGTTGGTTGGGGTCGTGAATAGAATTGTTGTATGAAGTTGAATGAAAGGTGTTCTGGACGTGGGTTCGATTCCCACCGGGTCCACCAGAAGTGTACTTTATTTATGGGCGTGTCCTAAACCAGCTGATCACTGGGTGAGTACGCTTCTGATGGGCTCGACCAGGTTTCGACAGGGCAATGAGTAAGGATATGGACAACACGGTAGGCGATGACCGTAAATCAAGCAAAAATAGTAAACGCAAACGAAAGCGATTACGCTCTAGCCGCTTGAGCTAGATGAGGTTTCGGTGGCTGTCCTTATCACCCAATCAGCCACCACCATTTCAAATAGATAAATACCCTTATCTACAAAAGGACCAACGGTCCAAAACATTATGAGCAGTACTTGATAGGAATGACATCGTGACATTTGACAATCTGGTACCTGAACGCAGTATATCCTCAAGCACTAAAATTCCCGTAACAACAAAAGAGGAAGTCAACATGAAAAAGATAGTGTTAATAACACTTCTTGGTCTATGTTCACTTGTTTTTGCTGAGAACACTCAGAACGATGTAGATATATCTACAATCAATTCATTTAACACAGTGAACACTGTTTCGGAAAAGCAAGTTGAATGTCTTGCAAGAAACATGTACTTTGAAGCCAAGAACGAACCAGAAGCTGGTATACGAGCTGTTGGTTTTGTTACTATGAACCGAGTGAGTGACCCTCACTTTCCAAAAACAATCTGTGGTGTAGTTCACCAAAAAGAACGAAACGTGTGTCAGTTTTCTTGGGTTTGTGCTCTTGGAAGAAATGCCAAGATCAATAACCTCGAAGTATTCAACAGGATAAAGGAAATGGCAAGAGAAATAGCAATGCTTCATGGTGAAGATCACATTGAAGATCCTACAAAAGGATCACTGTTTTTCCATGCAACATACATAACACCCAACTGGAAGTTGAAAAGAACTGTCAAGATTGGACAGCATGTGTTCTACAAACGACCTGTAAGGAAGAATCAATGATCCAAGATCTAAGTTTTGTTAGTATAGTAGAGTTTTCAAAAGAGATTGAAAAGCTTGTAGTGGATAAGAAAATGGAGTATATTGATGCTGTTATCTACTTCTGTGAAAAGAATAGTGTCGATATCGAGACTGCAGCGTCACTGATTAAAAACAATTCGAAACTTAAAGCCTCGATCCAAGAAGAGGCAGAGCAACTCAACTATCTTCCTAAAACTCACAAACTTCCGCTATGACAGATTATGAAGCGTATAAGTTGTACTGTGCGCTAAAACGACATTTTCAATCTGAAACATATGACTTTTTCAAATATGGTGGTAAGACAAGAGTCTCTTACGCTGCGTTTGAGAAACGTAACGACAAATATTTTTTTGCGAAGTTAGCAAAGCATAAAGATCCTGTTGGCTTCCTGGTTGCCAATCTGTACGATAACATCGACATATGGATTGGTGATCTTGTAAACGAACAGGCCGCCGAGAAGAACTATCGAGAGTGGTTGAAAAAAATTCAATCTCTCAGCTACTTCTTTCGGAGTGATCTGGATATGGTTGATGACCTTAAAGCAGAATACAAGGTTGTTAATCATCAACACCCAACCCTGTTTATCCGTTATTTGGGTCGACAAATAAAACCAGAGACACTTATCATCATTGATAAGCTGAACAAAGGGTGTTTGTTCAGATACTGGAGTCAGGAACTTGATGATCCTGTCTGGAGAAGTGAAAGTAAAAAATTATTGAAACTTTCTCCTTTTATTCATGTAGATTTAGATAAATACAGGGACATTATCGAAAAGGAGCTTCAGCCAGATTCGGTAATGTGCTGATTATGTAATTAGTGGATACGAAATCATACAATTCATACGTTTAATACATTTTATACAAGGATAATACTATGTCTTTTTCAAATCTCAAGAAGTCCTCAAAGTCGTCTCTCGACAAACTCACCCAACAAGTACAAAAGCTAGCCAACCCTGAAGGTGGTGGCCGTGAACAGGATACTCGTTTCTGGCAACCTGAAGTAGATAAGTCGGGTAACGGATATGCTGTTATTCGATTCCTTCCTGCAATCGATGGTGAGGATGTTCCTTTTGTTCGTATCTTTGATCACGGTTTCAAAGGCCCCAACGGTCAGTGGTATATTGAGAAGTCTCTTACAACTATTGGTAAAGCAGATCCTGTTTCTGAGTACAATACTCAGTTGTGGGCAACCGGTACCAAAGAAAACCAAGACCAGGTTCGTAAGCAGAAGCGTAAGCTGAACTTTATCTCTAACATCTATGTCGTGAGTGACAAGGCACATCCAGAAAACGAGGGTAAGGTATTCCTCTTCAAGTATGGTAAGAAGATTTTCGATAAGCTCAATGCAGCAATGAATCCAGAGTTTGATGATGAGGATCCAATCAACCCGTTTGATTTCTGGGCTGGTGCAAACTTCAAGCTGAAGATTCGTAATGTTGAAGGCTATCGTAACTACGATAAGTCTGAGTTCGAGGATCCTGCACCGCTGCTCGATGATGATGAGGAACTCGAAGCAATCTGGAAACAGCAATACTCACTTCAGGAATTCCTTGACGAGAAACATTACAAGAGCTACGATGAGCTCAAACAAAAGCTATATCGTGTCCTTGGTCTTGATGGCAGCACCAAACCAGTTCAGAATGCATCACAGCGTATGATTGATGATGATGCTGAAGAGTTTGAACAGATGGCTAAACCAGCAAAGAGTGTGAAGCCAGCATCCAAACCTCAAGCAGAAGCACCGTGGGATGAGGATGAAGATCTTGAAGCATTCAAGTCGCTGATTAACGACGACTAATAAAAAAGGGGCCTAAGGCCCCTTTCTTTTTATGGGAATGCAACACCCGTTATAGTTCTGAACTCTCTATCCCTCAGGTTTTCAGCTCGAACTCCTCTGGAAGATCCACTGCCTGCTTGATTGATAACGTTATTGTTGTTAACAATTGTTGAGTGAGGAACATCCATTCCGTCTTTGCTCAGCCCATTAAAGTTACTTAGAATAGTCATCTGATCTAGTAAATCAGATCTGAGTTTATCAGCCGTATTCTCTTGCATCTTCTCTTTAATAGCCTTAACACGCTCGTCGTAGTAGTCCCTAGCCTTTTGTTGAATGGTCTGTACTACATTAGCACCATCCATTGTTATGAGAGGCTTGTCTGTTATAGACTCTCCACCCTGAAGCTGGTTCACCAGTTCTTTAATTCTGCTAGCTGATCTTTCTCTCTGCAGCTCTGATTTAGGAATCACCTTTCCATATTCATCAACCACTACAGCCTGCTCTATGCCAGACTTCTTTTTCATATCAACTAAGAAGTTTCTTAACTCTTTTTCAGCCTTAGGAATTCTGAATGCCGCCCACTGCTTTTTCACGATTCCAACAAACTGATCGACATCGATAGTTCCATCCATATACTGCTGGTACTGCTTTCCAATCAACGCAACGAAAAGTTTATCTTGCAGGGCTTCATCAAATATAGCATCGTCCTTGACACCCATGCTTGAAAGTAGTGCAGCAAGGGTTCCTTCTGTGAACTGATATCTTCCTATTGCGCCGGTGCCAATTATTTTACCAGTCACATCACTCTTTCCAAATCCAGCTTCTCTGGTTAGCTTCACCTGCTCAGCCTGAAGTTTCTTTATGTCCCCAACAGTCATTTTTGTTAGATCTTTATTAGATTCAACAAAAGGTTTACCAGTTTTAGGATTAAGGAAAAGCTGATTGTAGGATGCAGGACCACTCTCATATTTCTGAATGAATCCAGCAAGGCTTGAAATAGATTGACCCGTAGAAATAGCTCCTTGCCCTGGTGCTTGGTCTGATCCTGGTGCAATTTGTACTTCGTTATCACGAATCAGCTTTGTCTTTAGGTCATTTACCATCTTCTCGTACGTGTCGCGTCTTTCTGCATACACGTCAGGGAAATCCACAGTCTCAGGTGAGATGGTACCAACAACCATTCTCATCATTGATACTTGGTTATTGATTCCTTTGGCACGGTACACCCACCTCTTACTAATGACTAGAACCGATCCAGGTCTTAAGTCATTTGCTTCCATTCTTTCCTGGGCAGCATCTCGTAGAGCATATGCTAGTGCAACCATGTTTGGATCACTATCATTCGACATATACTTTGTTCTGTTTTCACTATCCTTAGCATTAATCCAGCCTACGCCACCTCCTTCTTCCCAGGTTTCGAAAGTGATGTTTCCTCCTGAAGGTTCAACAGCAAGCAGAGCAATACCTGCAATATTAAGAGTTCTTGCTCCCATAGTCAGTGCTCTTGATCCAACGGCTCGAATACCAGCAGTTACTCGTTGTCCAGTACTCATAGCAGGAGATGTTCTCAATATAGGTCTACCGCTAGCATCAAGAATTGCTTGGCCACCTTCCCCAACAAAAACATTCTCAGCCATCGACAAGCCGGTCTTTTCCGCAAACTGAGCAGCTCCTCTTGCTCCCATTGCTTCGCCAAGTGTTCTTCCGGTTGCCATAGCCCCACCAGCTCCACCTACAGTTCCTAAGAGTTGGGTCATGTGTCTCGTCATTATTCCTTTGAAGACCGTAGTCGCAACAACGCCTGCAACAATGGATCCGAGAAGAGATAATATTTGAGGAGAAAGGTACGCCCCTAGTGCAGCTGCAATGGCTTTTTCAGGATTCTTTCCAACAAACCCAATGATGTCTTGGATGTATGTTGTGATGTATTTAAGGCCTTCGCCGATGATTTCAAAAGCAATGCCTGCTTTTTTAGATAATTCCTCTATCAAGGGGAACTTTATGTTTAGATTCTCAAATGATTTTTTAATACCTTCGATAGTATTCATTATTCCTGCCATCAATGAATCGAAGGTACCTTCTACGAACGAGAATAATTTGCTGAACAGTCTACCAAAAGATCCTGTTAGCCTGTTTTTTGTATCGGAGGTGAGATTATCCCATACAAGTATCTTACCAAGTAAGCCACCAATTGCATATGGTAGTACTTTTATTAAACCAGAAACAATTGAATCACTCAAGCTTACAGCACCACCTACGGTTGCTGTCGCTGCGCCTTTGGCCGTTTTTCCTATAGCACCAACCAGACCAGTGATTGAAGAGGTTATCTTGTTTCCTAGAGCAGCAAGGTTGCCAGCTATTTTTTCATTCGAACGAATCATCGTTCTTTGATAATTAATCATCGACGCCTGGAAACGTTGCTCAGCATTCATCTGTCTCAGTTGCTGAGTACGGATTGCTCTCATTTCCTTAACTTGCTCTATGAAACTTTGTTCAGCTGCCATTTTTCACAACGTCCTCTTGGCTTTGTATGTGTTGTCTTAGTAATTCAAGATAAATGTCTCTCTCAAACGGAATCAACCCTTCCACTTCTGTTATCGAGTAGTGGTGGTGCTGAGCCAGTGCAAAAACAACCTGGTAGTGGTTTTGCAGGTTGTTATGACTCAGCCCAACGTAAAAAAATCTTCTAGTGATTTAAACTCTACTTCCCTTACAGTACCCTTCTCATTGGTATATTCAATTTTGTGATAGAGTCTTGGCATCGTATCAAAAAACTTTTCAAAGTCTTTGAGTACAGTTGTTGGTAAGCTTTCTACAAATTCATCAATATCTTCTTGCTTAGAGTCTTTGAAATACTCTACCTTGTCTCCATCGTAATATACGTCCATGCATCCTTTGATCATGAAGAATAGGATATCAGCGACACTATCGTTAGATACCACATCAGCCATCAGCTTCGTACTTGGGTACTTCATTACAATGCCCGAAGTTTCAGTTAGCTTGACAACTTTTGTGTGGTCAGGGTTTTCCAACATTTGAACATCATCGATGTTTATCTTGAAATCGTATGTTTTTTCATCTTCGGGATCAGTGTAAGACACTTCAATCTCTTCACTGACTGATTTAGCTCTTAGTTTTAAAAACAAGTATTCAAGATCAAAAGATGCAAGATCGTCTGCATTGAGTACGCTATCAACGTCACAGTTTGTTATCACCTGTTTGATAACATTAAGAATATCAGCTTGCTCACCACTTTGCTTCGCCATTAGGAGAAGTTTCTCTTCTTTCACAAGAAAGGGTCTGAATTTAACTTTTTGTTTAGTTGAAGGAATTATCAAATCAAACGTTGGGTGCATCAATTTAGGCAAAGCCATTATAATCTCCTATATTAAAAACCAAATATCGAAGAAGACGCTTCAGTTTTAGCTGCTTCTTCTTTCTCCATGCTCCAGCTGTAAAATGTAAAACCAACTGTGAATTTAGAATAACTGTCACCAGGTGCTGCAGAAAGCCCCATGTCACTTATCGAAGTGGGGAAGGCTTTGTACATCTTAACCGTTCGTAATTTTTCCAGTGGAAACTGTGGAGTGAATCTCGAAGCCAGACTACCAGCCAGCGATCCGACAAAAGGAGTTCCGGCTGCAGCGGACACCACAGATAATGCTGTTTGAGCCAGCCCTAATCCCCTGAACTTACCAGGTGCTCCTCTGTAAAGCTCCACCACCAAATCCGTCTGGTAATTGTTCTTGTATGAAAAAATAAAATCTCTTGATCCTGCGGAAGGCGCACCAGCACTTGTGAATGGCATAATTTCATTTAACCACTGATAAAACATGTTGTATACAACACCGCCTGCATCGGCAATGAAAGAAAAGGTCACATCGTTGAATCCAGGAGCTACTGGCATTTTTTGAGCTGGTCCAAATCCGTGACGTCTAACGGAATCAAGAGCAAAACCAAACCCCGGTAATGTAGCATTCTCACAAAACAGCGTAACGAGTCTTCCGCCATCTCCTGCATCATTGAATGCTGCTATCATGTCGTTGTTGACGTCAGTACCTGTTCCACCAACAGCTGGAGGTGTACCAAATCTGACTGCATATAAATTTGGCCTCTCTACATCTCTACTGGCTAACTCTGTTTTAAACTGTTTTATGTCTAGCATTATTTTTTCTTGTATACGAAATCTTCTAGCGGGAGAACCAGTGCCTTATTCCATTCCTGTGGTGAAACTAGCAGAAATCTTGATCTAACGTGGCTATTTAGATAGCGCTTGACACAAGGCTCATAATACTTTGATTTTGCTACGGATTTCAGTAACCTATAGCTGAGATTAAGTCTCATCTTATCATTAAATGAGTTGTTATTAGCAAGATCCATCAAGCTATCTAACAACCTAGCTCGTTGCATATAAGGTAGGTAGTGAAAATTAATTCCATAAAAACCTCCCTCGGCATGATCAAAAGGAAAGATTAGAGGAAATCTGTCATAGAGCGGGAGAACATCTTTCCACTTTGGATCGTAGTGGAAAAGGTACATACGACCAATCGTAATAGTTTTTGTGAGGCGTGATGCCTCACCTTTCTGAATAAGAGCTCTCGTATCTAGAGTACTCAGTTCTTGGAAGGTGTTTAAAAACCAATCAGAGGCATCTTTAATATTGCCCTTCGTCATGGCTTGTTTAAGCATTTGGCTGTACGTTGCCATTACTTGATTCCTAACTCATTTTCCGTCATTATTTGAAACTTCCATTTTCTTTCCTCGCAAAACTTCTTAGCATACTGCCACTTAGAACTATTTATCCCCCAAGCTTTTACTTCTTGGAGATACGCTTTAGTCATTCTTTTTTTGGGTTGAGGAGGCTGTGTTTGCTTAAGTGGCTTTATCTCAACAACAATAGTTTCCAAACTACCATCGGCCGTTCTCTTTTTTATCCAGAAATCAGGGAAGTATCTATGTACTTTGTTATCTAGCGGTGATAAATATGGTATAGAAAATTCTTCACTCGCCCACTCAACAACCTCGGGGTGATTGTCGAGGTAATTCATAAACTTACACTCCCACAGCGAGCGATAAATAATATTGCTTGGATTGCCCCTGTATTTTGAGGGATTTTTGGGTCTGAAGAAACCTTTATAACTCATAGGAAAAAAATGGCTGGTATAGAAAGTTACCGTGTACAATACGCTAAACCCGCTGATCAAGTGGCCAATAGTGCTCAAGTGGCTTTTCAACAGGGATCGAATAGAAGTAAAAATCCAACGGATCCTGAAGTCAAGATCCAAGATGGGAAATCCTCTGCAGACAACGCGCCTCTTAAATTTCCTTCAGATCTATCTTCCGATTTCTATATATCCTTTGATGCTTTTAAATTTTCTCAAGATAGACCCGAAGAAGCACGCAGATCGTTTCAATTCCAGAGAACTATAAATCTTCCCCTACCTGCATCAATCAACGATCAATTTGGCGCTTCCTACGAACAAGGCAACTTATTTTTTGGTGGGGAAGCACTGAGAAGCGAATTTAATAATATGATGCAATCGTCAGATGGGACGAGAAGAGCTAAAAACGTATTCACAAATGAAGCTCTTAACAAGCTAGCTACAAGTGTTGCTAGAGCTGCTGATACTGTTCGTGATAGGCCTGGAGATGTTGCAGCAGCTGGTCTGACATATCTAATGCAAGGTGTTGGTGGTCCAATAGGATATGCTGCTAGATCTGCATTTCAAGTATCAACAAATCCCTATCCAGTAATGGTATATTCAGGTACGAGAATGAAGAGTTTCAGTTTTTCTTGGGTGTTCTATCCTGAAACAAAAGAAGAGACTGACATTATCAAAAAAATTGTTGGCTTTTTTAGACGTGAGATGCTTCCTGAACAGGTAGACAACATCCCATCAATACTAAAAAGTCCAGCTATTTTTGAGGTGAAGATTAAGCCTGACGAGTATATGATGAAATTTAAGCGATGTGTGGTATCGGATTTATCGGTAAACTATGCACCGTCTGGTCCTTCTTTTGTGAAGACTAGTGATTCAACAGCAGCACCAGCAGCAGTTTCTATGTCTCTAACACTCAACGAAATAGAACTGTGGACAGCAGATGACTTCAGCAGCACAGAAGAAAAGAATTTTGATTACGTAGACAAATAAATGGCAGATAATTTTTTCAAGCATTATCCTCTGGTTCGATACGGCAATACTGTTGCTGTAAATATTCTTTCTAAGATCGCCTTTCAGAAGGATAATGATAAGAGCTACTATACATACCATCCTTATACTGTCAAGGAAGGTGAAAGAGCTGAAATGGTCGCTCACTACTACTATGGTGATCCTGGATATGATTGGGTAGTGTATTATAGTAACATGATAGTTGATCCATATTTTGACTGGCCTATGGATACGAGAACTTTCAAGAGTTTTATTGAGAACAAATATGGGTCACTTTCTGAAGCGCAGTCAAAAATAAAATTTTACAGATCGAATTATATTTCTGATTTTTCTCTAATCTCTGTTGCCGCTTACGAGGCTCTTTCCGAGAAGCAGAAAGCGTTCTGGTCTCCTGTGATAGGAAGTAGTAACAAAATTATTCAATATGAGAGAAAAAAAGAAGAAGTCATAAGAAGCACCAACAAAACTTTGTCGTTATCAATTAATGTTGCTGGTAATACTTCATTTACAGTGGGTGAAGATGTTGTTCAAAGAAATGGATCAGTGGTTGTTGCTATTGGCAATCTAGGCTTTTCGAATTCCAGCATAGCCCTCATCAATAGTGTCAGAGGCGAGTTTTCTAATAGCTACTTCCTCAGAGGTAGCACGAGTGGGGCCAACGCAACTGTTGGTTCGGTATCTACTGTAACAACAGCTATCGAACCAGAGCTAGTTAACTACTTTGAGCCGGTTAGTTTTTATGATTATGAGAACGAACTCAACGAAAAAAGAAAAAATATAAGACTTCTTGATGTTGCTTATGTTGAAGAAGTAAATCGTCAGTTTAAGGAGTTGCTTAAATAATGATTCTTCGTCCAGGTCAGTGTGACATAAAACAACTAACATTCACCAGCAACTCTGGAGAAGTTCTCAACATTGAGAATGGAATTCTTGAGTATATTGATTCTATTGATATATTTGAATCCGTATTTACACCATATGTTGTTGTAGACATGGTTATGGTGGATGGTTCGAATTTTAGAGAGAGATTTAATATATCTGGGGACGAAGATCTGATAATAGAATTCAAGGGTTATGGTAGTGAAAACACAGTTTTTTACAATCTTGGGTTGGTTGAAACAAAAGGAATAATAACTACAGAGAATCTGAGGAGCAAGTCGGTTGCATTGAGATTTGCTAGTAAGGAATACATCTATGATTCCACGTTAAGTGTTTTTAAGAGTTATAGTGTTTCTGTTGAGGAAATTATTAAAGACATTCACAAGACATATCTGAGATCATCCAAACCTTTAACAGTGGAGCCTTCCAAAGATTTTCCTACTGTCGTCATACCCTTTCTTAGTCCTTTCTCCGCACTTTCGTTTTTAAGAAAGCGCGCTGTTTCGGAGCAAAACCCTTCAAGTCCGTTCCTAGTATTTGAAAATCAAAAAGGGATATTCTTCACAACTATTGACCATATATTTAAAAGTGGGGGCGCAGGAAGTTCTGAGATTTTTACCTATCACCAGCAAGAGGCTGTGTCTTCAAATATCAAAGGTAGTCAGGGAACTATCACAGATTATGATGCTTTCAAAATATTTAGTAATTATTCAGTAAACTCACCTGTCGATCTTGCCCACCTGCTTGACGAAGGTGGGCTTAATACCGTAATAGCAGAGTTTGATCTAACAACAAAGCAGTATAGAAGAAGACTATTTACTAATCAGCCTGGAAATAATTCCTTTACACGTTTCACAAAAGAATCAAATGAGCAACTAACTCGTGAGATTTTTCAAAAATATTCGCAGTTTGTTGGAAAGGGTATGTTGATCCCTTCTGCCAAGTACAAGGACACAGTAAATCCAACGAATAATTTCATATATGATTCGTTGGCAGAGAAAGTTAGTTTCACAAACATATTTACTCAACAAAAAACGTATGTGGATGTTCCTGGAAATGTAAAAATAATGGCTGGTAGTATTGTTAATTTGCAGGTTCCAAGACACAACGGTTTAAATGAAAAAAAAGATAAGAATGAGATGGACAGTGGTCTGTACATGGTTTCTTCCGTCAGACACACAATACAAAACTCAATCGATGCAAAATACACAACGCATCTTGAGCTCATGAGATATGGAAGAGGAGTTTTTGAGAGATGACCACATCAGTATTAGGCGAGGAAGGGTTTAGATGGTTTTTTGGGAAAGTAGAAGATAGAAACGATCCTAAAAAAATTGGTAGAGTTCGCGTAAGAATATACAACGTTCACCCCTTTACTCCTAGTGGTGAGCCAGACACTATCCATGTTCCTACAGACCATCTACCTTGGGCATCTCCTATAAACACAATATTGAGTGCCGGAATAATTAGTGATAAGATTAAGGATGGTGTGGGTATAAGTCCGCTAGGGCTTCTTGAAGGATCCACCGTCTTTGGTTTCTTTGCTGATGGAAATGAATGCCAAATTCCAGTAATTCTAGGATCGCTATCAGGTCTAAGTGGTGCATTTGAAGAACCAGACTTGCCCGAGACTTCTATCGAAAAAAACGCTGTAGGTGCTCTCAAGAGTAGAAAACGTATAAGAAGGGCGGGCAGCTTTCCAGGTGAACCAGCTTCTCCCTTTGCCGCTAAATATCCTTATAACAAATCTATGAGGACAGAATCCGGACATTTGATAGAGATAGATGATACACCTAATCAGGAGAGACTCCATATATTTCATAAGTCTGGGTCTTATCTGGAAGTAAATAGTGCTGGTGATATTGTATACAAGTCAGAAAAAGACAGTTACAACATTACTACAAAAAACAATAATGTCTATACTGGCGGCAATGTAAACATTTTCGTCCAAGGTAACGTAACTACTCGTGTACAGGGATCTTACACATTGGATGTGGATGGAGATGTTTCAATTAATGGTAAAACAATCAACCTCAACCGCGGTGTGAATGGGGCTGCGAGGCTCAACGATTCAACTTCTGATAATGACTCAGAGATCAATGGTGCGGACACTGGTGTTATCACTTCGTCGTCAAGAACGGTTTTAATTGGAGACTAAATGGCAGTAACCACTTACGCGGATAAGTTCACAGTCACGCAGTTGCAATCAGAAAGATATAGCGACATCTATACCAACTTTGATAAAAATTTTGGTACAGGTGACCTTGCGAGATTGACGAACGAAGAAGCAGTTATCAGATCGTTAAAGAACATAGTCCTGACAAGAAAGGGAGAGAGACCTTTCTTTCCTGAGTTTGGGTGCAATCTCACTGGGCTTCTTTTTGAAAATCTAACAGAATTCACTAAAAAAGCTATTGAGACAGAAATTGTTACTGCTATAGAGAACTTTGAGCCTAGAGTAAGAACTGTAAAGGTAACAGTCAATGATGAAAGTGATCGTAACTCTGTGACACTAGATCTCTACTTCACCCTCATAAATAGCATAGAACCGCTCTCTGTCAGCTTCCTTCTTTCAAGAATAAGATAAAATGGCAAATTCATCAATCAATCTAGTTAACCTAGATTTCAATGCTCTAAAGCAATCTTTTAGATCATACCTAAGCTCTAACTCTCAGCCTAGATTCAAGGACTATAACTTTGAGGGTTCGAATATTGGTGTACTCATTGACCTGCTTGCCTACAACACGTACTTAAATTCATTCTATACCAATATGGTGGCAAGTGAAATGTTTTTGGATACAGCACAAATAAGGGACAGTGTTGTGTCTCACGCAAAGGAGCTGAATTATTTACCAAGATCATTTAGATCGGCTGTGGCAAATGTCAATATAACTATTGCACCATCTACTCCTCAAACTTCTGTACTTATTCCAGCAAGAACCACGTTCACATCCAGAGTAGGTTCTAATACGTATACTTTCACTACGAAAGATGCGACAGCTATAACAACCAGCAACAATAACGTGTTTCGAGCTGATAATGTTTTGCTGTATGAGGGAACATATACAACAGATTCGTTTATTAGAAATACACAGATTGACAATCAGCGATTTGTTCTAACTAATCCAAACATTGATACAACAAGCATTGAGGTAACTGTAACAGAAAATAGCGGTGCTAATGTATTCACTTATACGCAGGCCTTTTCGTTGTTAGATATTAAATCTGATTCAACTGTATTTTTTGTACAGGCTTGTGAAAATGAGCAGTATGAAATTGTCTTTGGCAATGATATAGCTGGAAGATCTCCCCGTAACGGTGCTATTATTGATGTATCGTATAGAGTTTCAAATGGAGAATTACCAAATGGAGCAGACAACTTTGTAAACAATACAAGTATAGATGGTCACTCTGCTGTTACTATCACTATCAATAAAGAAGCTACTGGTGGATCAGTTTCTGAGTCTATATCATCAATTAAATTTAATGCACCAAGAAGCTTTGCAACACAGGAAAGAGCGGTCACTGAGAATGACTATAGAACACTGCTCCTTAGACAATTCCCAGAAATACAATCTTTATCAGTGTACGGTGGTGAAAAAGAAAGTCCTCCCCAGTATGGTAAAGTTTTTATTGCGGTTGATGTCAAAGATTCAGACGGTGTTCCAGACGCAAATAAATCAAATTACATTTCGTATCTGCAAGATAAAGTTCCACTTGGGGTGACTCCAGAAATAGTGTTACCTAGCTTTGTATACCTATCTGTAACATCCAATGTTAAGTATGATGTTAATAGCACAGTCTTTTCCCCTTCGGAAATCAAGACTATAGCTCTAAGTGCTATTAACTCATTCAATAATCAAAATTTAAATGATTTCAACAAAACATTTAGATATAGTAATTTTGTTGCAGCGATAGATCAGGCTGATCCCTCTATTATTAATAACGACACCGATGTGATACCGTTTTTTATTCTTACTCCAGAGTTGAATTCAAATTCGAGTTTTTCCGTGTCTTTTAACACACCAGTATTAATTACTTCGCCGGTTGAAAAAACCCATATAATTGAAACACAAAAAGGTATCTTCTCAACACAGTTTGAAATTGACGGTCTTACTTGTCTATTGGAAGATGATAGTGAAGGGAATATCCGTGTTGTGAAAGTTACTGATGGGGATCATGTTGAAGTTTCGAGGGTAGGCAACATTGACTACAGCACAGGATCTATTAATATTAGCAATTTAAGAGTGACATCTTTCAGAGGTCAAGGTATCAAGCTGTATGCAAGAACAGCTTCAAAAGATTTTACTGCCTCTTTAAAGAATATCATAAAGATTGATTTGTCGGATGTAAACGTAACAGCAACTCCAGCTAGAAGATGAAAGAAATAGAAGATAACATCAGTGTATTGGTTCAAAACCACTTTCCAGACTTCTATAAAGAAGAAGGTGAAAGTTTTATTGCTTTTGTAAAAGCATACTATGAGTGGGCTCAGGAGACTAATAATCACATCTACTTTTCTCGTAACCTCCTCGAGTTGCGTGACATCGATAAAACCATCAATGACTTCCTCGTGCACTTCAAGGAAAAGTATCTCGTTGAAGCTCCTGTATTCTATGATACAACAAGGTTTAACGTAAAACATTCGCTAGATTTCTATAGATCTAAAGGTACGGAAAGAGGAACAAAGCTTCTTTTCCAGGAGGTGTGGGGTCTATCGGATGTAGACATATATTTTCCTGGTAGGGATGTAATAAGAGCATCTGATGGTCAGTGGTATATTCCAAGATATCTAGAAGTTTCTATTTCTGATAAAACGAATAGCTTTGTTGCAAAACAAATTACTGGATCTGCCTCTGGAGCAACGGCGTTTGTTGAAGGTGTGAATCGTAAAGTAATCTCTGGTAAGTACCTTGATATTGTATATCTGAGCAATATTAAAGGTAACTTTGTATTGGATGATATCATTACAGTCGATGGTGACCTCACTGGCTGTCCGGTAGTTGTTGGCTCAATGACTAATGTTTCTATTCTTGATGCCGGTCGTAACTTCAGTGTTGGTGATGTCCTTGATGTTATTTCTAATAGAACTGGTAAGCAGGGTAAGGTTAGAGTTGATTCAATTGAAGATTCAACCGGCAGGGTGACATTTACTTTAGTTGATGGTGGTACTGGATACAGAATATCAACGACACCTGTCGTTGCCGAAAAGATGCTCCAAATTTCTAATGTAGCATCTTCTTGTACTTTTATTGACACATTCCTTGTCGATGAAACGGTTATACAACCACTCTCTAATATAACTTTCTTTTCTTCGAACACATTTTTTAATATCGGCTCTCTGGTCACAGGAGCCAACTCTACGGCTAATGTTGCTACTGGAAGAGTTGTAGGCACTACTCAGACCCAGTTGACTGGTCTCTTTACAGCAAACAGCACTTCAAATGTTGTAGTTGGTACAAATACAAGTTTTCTAAGTCAATTGGAAGCTGGAGACAGTCTGAGGTTTCAGTCATGCACTACAATATTTGTGGTGGATTCTGTTGCTAACAATACAAGCCTGGAACTCACGACGAATGGTCCAAACATCAACAACAATACGGCTGTTCTTGCCAATGGTAGCATTTTGGTGATAAGTGGTTCAGGTAACTTTAATAATGCTGATAGAATTGCATCTTCTTCAGCGTTAATAGCATCTGTCCAAGATAGAACTGCTACTGGTAGGGTCATTGGTGTTAATACAGGATTCATCGGTTTGACATCTGTATCTAATACATTTACATCAAATGGCTTTAATTATATCTATGGGTCTACCTCTAATGTATATGCCAATGTAGCGTTGGTTGGAACAGGCAGCGGTGCTAATATTGGTATAGGTAGTTTGACTGATGAAGAAACTGTCTTTCTGAATACAGACTTGCTTAGTGATAATAATAGTATAACCACGACCATTCTAGCTGGAACAGTCTCTGCTAACTCAACAAGCCCGCAAGTAAATGGTGTATCGACAACATTTGCTAATGATTTGTATCACGGTGCATATGTTAAGTTTTCAGGAAATAGTCAGATTTTCCAGGTCAATGCTGTTAGTAATGATACTGTACTAACTCTAACGACGAATGGTCCTAATGTAGTTGCTAACACATTGTCGATAACCAATGGTGAATTCTTAGCGCTACCACTGGATGCGTTTAAATATGGATTTCCTAAGAGACCTACTGCTAATTTAAGTACAATTCTCAATCTTGCTTTAACATCTGATAGCTTCCAGATTGGAACAATTGCTTCTCTCACCTCTGTCAATCCAGGAACTGGGTACAACATATCTCCTTTTGTTCTCATCAGAGACACAGAGTTAGCCGCATTCAATAGAAGAGATCTGAGTGTAGGAATAACAAATACAGCTGGTGTTTTTGTTGTTGGCGAAGAGCTGACTCAAGATTTCACCACACCATCCTTCACATTGCAGCTGTCTGGTTCAAATACACCATTCTCTACCAACGAAACGGTGACGCAGCAAATAAATGCTACATCGAATGGATATGGTTCAGTCACTTCTGCAAATACAACTCTTTCAGTAGTTTCAACAGATGGCTCGTTCGTTAATTCGTCGTTATCTTCAGCACTAAGTGGAACAGTGACATCAAACAATACCAGTGCTAATGTCATTGGAAGTTCAACAAGCTTCACCACAGAGCTTCAGAGTGGTGACTATATTAAGTTTTCTGGAAATTCTTTAATACTCCAGGTTGAAAGTATAACAAACAATACATTACTAACTCTTACATCGAATGGTGTAAATGTAACTGGAAACGATATTTTTATAGCCTCAAATGTTGCTGTAGGCCTCACATCTGGTGTTGGTTTCTTTGTCAATAACGCTATACAAAACAATCAGATATCAATATCGCGCGGTACGGTTTTGAATGTTAGCAATACTTCGCTGGCAGTTAAGAGAAAAACTTTTAATCAAACCTTCACACCAAACGTTCAGATAACAGGAAGTATTTCAGGAGCAACTGCTGATGTCACGTCTGTAACTCAAATTGGCAACTCTTCACTAATGGGCTACAATGCAAACGTCAACACCTTTGCAGGCCTAGTGTCTGGTTCTCTATCCTCTGTCAGCGTCATAGATTCTGGCTTTGGTTATGAGAATGGTGAAGTTGTAACCTTGACTTCGCCTGACTCTGAATTTGTTGCAACAGGGTTTGCGAATCTTGTTAATCAAGGAGAAGGAGAGGGGTACTTCCTTTCGACAAGGGGTTTCCTCAACAGCGATAAATACATTCACGACGGACTTTTTTACCAATCATACTCTTATCAGGTGAAAGCAGGCGTGCCGCTTGAGGTGTACGGAGAAACACTCAAGAAGTTATGCCATGTGGCTGGTACCATTCTGTTTGGTAATGTAAATAAGACTTCACAAGTTCAGCTTAACATCACAACATCTGGTGTTCAAATAGAGACATGAGCAAATTAATTACCAACAACTTAAGATTATTTAATGTAGATCAGTTTATTGAGTCCTTCTCGGAACCAAACTATAACATCTACTATTACTTTATTGGCACACCTTTACCATACGCTTCTGATACGTCCCCCCCAACATTGTTCGATAGTGTTAAAGACGTCTATATTGATCCACACGATACTATGATAGCTGGAAAAAGAATTACTTCGAATGATGTAATTCAGATGATTCCAAGACATGATTGGATCAGCGGTAAGACTTTTGCCAAATACAGCCACGATGATGGTGATTTATTCAGCAAGGAATTTTATGCTGTTGTTGATGAAGGTACATCGTACGGTGTGTTCAAGTGCCTTGACAATAATAACGGATCGCCTGTATCCGCAGCACCACTATCAAGTCAAACATCAGCTGACGACGACTTCTATTTCACATCTGATGGCTATCAGTGGAAGTTTATGTATTCAATTCCACAGGCTACGTATGATAAATTTGCAACACAGCAGCATGTACCAGTAATGGTGAACGCAAATGTTGTAGGTAATGCTGTTTCTGGAAGCATAGACAACATAGAGCTTACATTTAGAGGAAGTGGATATGCTTCGTATACTAATGGTGTGATACAAGAAGCAAGGGTTGGAGGAAACCCATTGGTTTTTGCTATTGATCCTCTCACAGCATCAGCTAATTCAAATTTCTATATAAATTCTGCCATTAAAATTACGTCTGGTCCTGGAAGTGGTCAGCAGAGAATCATTACAGGATATACAGTAGCTGGTTCTTCAAGAAGGGTTATTGTTGATTCCCAGTTTGAAACAGCACCAACTACATCATCCACCTACGAAATATCTCCGCTTGTTACTATCACCGGTGATGGAGTTGGTGCTGCAGCAAGAGCTATTGTGAATTCATCAAGCAACTCAATCTCAAGAATAGAGATTGTTAACAGAGGTGAAGGATATACTTACGCAACTGCAGTTGTTACAGGAAATACCGGAATCATTAATGTCTCCACAGGAACGTCGATCGTTGCAAACAATGCTACTGCTAAAATTATAATAAGTCCAAAAGGTGGACATGGAAGCAATGCTGCGGCGGAACTTGGAGCAAGATATGTAGGAGTCAGTGCTACTTTTGACAGCACACTATCAGGTGGGAAAGTTACAGATGATAATGACTTTAGAACAGTAGGTATAATTAAGGATCCACTATTTGCCAATGTCATTTTGAATATCAGCAGCTCAACTGGTGTTTTTGCAGACGGAGAGCAGGTTATTCAAATTCAAGCCAACGGAAACTTTACAGCAAGAGGAGAAGTGTTTTCGGCGAACGATTCTGTTGTGAAGTTGACTGGAGTATACGGATTTTTCCAGACTGGAAACTCAACTGTAAATGTGCTTGAAGGTGAAACCAGCGGCTTCACTGCAGTGTGCGATAGTGCAACGCAACCTACAACATACATCGATCACACGTTTAAGGTAATTGGAACACAAGTATCTGCATCTCCTTTTACCGAGGATGAACTCGTTACTCAGGCTGGAACTAATGGTAATGGGTATGTGTATACTTCAAACTCTTCAGTTGTAAAACTGGTGGGACAAAAAGGAACAATAAACCAGAGTGATTTAGAAACAACTTACACAATAGTTGGCTCCAACTCGGGTGCTGTATTTAATGTTTCGGGGACAGTGCCAGGAGATATGGTGCACCAGTCTGGGGACGTTATATATATTGAGAACTTCGCTCCAGTGTCAAAAAATACTGGTCAAACAGAAACTATAAAACTAGTTCTTGAATTTTAATAGAGGAATAAATGTCATCATTGGAAACAAATTTCAACATCGCTCCATTCTACGATGATTTTGACGAGGAAAAGAACTTCCACAGGATTCTTTTTAGACCTGCTGTGCCTATCCAGGCCAGGGAGTTAACTCAACTACAAACAATTCTTCAAAATCAAGTTGAGCGTTTTGGTGATAACATATACAAGCAAGGTACAATTATCAAAGGTTGTACTTTGACATATGATTACAACTATGAGTTCATAAAAATTAATGACCTCCAAGTTGATGGACAGACGGCTATTCCTTCCAATTATTCAAATCTGTATGCTGTACATACACCTTCTGATCTGAAGGGTGTTGTTGTTAATTACAGATCTGGTCTGGAATCTCAGGATCCAGATACTAATATTCTTTACTTAAAATATCTAAACACTGGATCTGGGCAAAAGAAGCGTTTTGCTAACAGTGATACCATTACACTATATGAGCAAGATTATAGACTTACTTCTGTTAGAGTTGATGGTGGAGGTTCGCTTTATTCTAACGACGACTTCCTGATTTTCACAGGAAGCGATGGTTCAGGTGCAGCTGCTAATGTTGTTACGTATACTAACGGTTCTATCAGAACAGTTTCGTTTACTTCTTTTGGTAGTGGGTACATAACTGCACCTACCGTAACAGTAAACACCGCTACAGGATCGGGTGCAACACTTACTGCTATCAACTATGTTGCTCAAGTTACCGTATGTAACAGCAGCTTCACAGCAAATGGTACTACTCCTGTAGGTAAGGGTACAGCAGTCACCGTGAGTGATGGTGTAATTTACCAAAAGGGTGCTTTTGTTCGCGTAGATCAGCAGACAACAATTGTTGACAAATTCACACCAACGCCAAATGCCGTATCACTTGGGTTCTACACGCAAGAAAGTATTGTCAATAACAGTGTTGACTCTACACTACTTGACAACGCTCAGGGATATTCAAACTACACAGCTCCTGGTGCTTATCGACTGAAACTGACACCAATTCTCAAAGCTGTTCCTACTGCAGATGCAGTAGCAAATTCAGACTTCCTTCGTATTGTTGAGTTTGAGAATGGAAGAGTTACTAAGCGTAAGACAGAGACAGAATTTAATTCAATTGATAAGAAACTATCGCAGAGAACAGCTGAAGAAAGTGGCGATTATGTTGTATCACCATTTACCCTTTCTGTTGAAGCTATTAGCGGCAACACAACGCACCTAAGAGCTATTGTGGGTCCAGGTGTTGGCTATGTTGATGGTACCAGAGTTGAATTAAACGATTCGGTTAGAATTCCTCTAAGAAAAGGAACAGACACTACTACTGCATCACAACAGTCGATCGCAACCAACTATGGCAATTACTTCATTGTCAAGGAATCTTTAGGTGTGTTTGATTTCAGTTCGGGTGCTTCAGTGAACCTAAGAAATACTGCTGGAACTGATGTTACGGATAACTTTGGAGGAAGTGCTACTACACCAGGATCAATTATTGGTACTGCAAACATTCGTTCTGTAGAGTACAATTCGGGTACTGTAGGAACTCCTGGATGTACATATAGAGTATACCTGTTCAACATTAAGATGTCAACTGGCTCTAGGCTTGCTGATGTAAGGTCTATACAGGCCTCGGGAGCAGTTGCTGATGTTGTGCTTACTGATGGTAAAGCAGTTCTAACAGATACTGATTTTGATGCTCTTGTATTCCCAACTGGATATGCATCTGTCAATTCCATCTCAAACGCTGACTTTATTTACAGAACTGTATCAACAAATACAATCAGTACATCTGGAAACACTACTATTCAGCTATCAGGTGCTTATGACACCTTCCCATACACAGCTGGAAGCACACTTAACAGCGTTCAGGAATCGGAGTTTGTCGTTATCCCAACTGCAAATGCAGTAAGTACAGTAGCTCTTTCTGGCACGGTTACAACATCCGGAAACGTGGTTACTGGTGTTTCAACATCTTTCGTGTCACAGCTTGATGTTGGTGATTACATTAAGTTCTCTGGCAATGTTTCAATTTTCAGAGTGACTGCAATTACAAACTCAACTAGCATGACAGTGAACAACACTGGTCCAAGTCCTTCATTGTCTGCAAACACATTAACAATAGCGTATCCAGCTAATGTGCCTATCAGATTAGATAGAGCTGGTGCAAACGTACAAATCGGAGCCCAGGGCAATACCGCAACAATCAATATCGGAAGTGCTATTGGTTCATCGGCTGCTGTAAAAGTCATTCACAACGTCAAGGTATCTCCAGGTACAAACATCATCCACAAGGCAAAAACAGTAGTGAAGGATGTCTTCATTAAGCTGTCAACAAGTGCGCTGTCACAGAGTACAACAGGACCCTGGTCCCTAGGTATTCCAGATGTCTTCAAGCTTAAGGGTGTGTACGTTGGTACTTCAAATACATATGTCGATACCACGACCAATCGAGCATCAAGCTTCACGCTAGCAACTGGTCAAACAGACAATCTTTACGGGTTATCTTCGCTTAAACTCAAACCCGGCTCGTCGCTCTCCCTGACCGGATCGAACTGCCTTCTTGTTAAGGTAGATGTGTTTACTCATGGTTCTGGATACTACCTGATTCCTGATTCGTATCCTGTTGATGATGCTACGAACCCGCTACCAGCAAATAGGATTAGAACAGAGGATATTCCAGTACACAGATCTCCTAAGACAGGAGCAACACTCAGTTTGAGAGATGTTGTTGACTTCCGTCCAATCGTGGCTAATACTGCGAACGTGTCTACTACTATAGCTGGAGCTACGGTAGATCCTTCAAGCACAGAGACATTAGCAGGATCAATATATTTCCCAACTCCAAACGAAATATTTGAGGGAGATATTCAGTACTTTATGCCAAGAGCCGATAGAGTTGTTCTTGATCGTTTTGGCAATTTCACTATATCAGAAGGTATTCCAAGCAACAAACCAGTTCCAGCAAAAGTACCGGACAAGTCAATGTTGCTTGGTACAGTTCTGGTACCACCTTATCCTTCTCTATCACCAAAACAAGCATCCGATGCAAGACGTCCAGACTATGCTACTCTGGTCAAATTTGACCAGGTGAAGCGATACACTATGAAGGATATCAAGCAGATTGAGGAAAGACTTAAGAATCTGGAGTACTACTCGCTTCTTAACACTCTTGAGAAGGATACAAAGGATCTTGTTATTCCTAGTGAATCCAACACATCAATATCAAGATTCAAAAATGGATTCTTTGTGGATCCAATGAATTCCTACGATATTTGTAACGTCAATGATCTAGAATTTAATTTCTTCATTGATACTGTCAATTCGTTTGGACGCCCTCCTGTTGAGAAAGCAACAATAGATCTTGAATTAAGCACTGGCGAATCAACAAACTACAAAAAAACTGGTGATCTTGTAACTCTCAACTACACAGATGCAGAAGCTTTAAAGCAGCCCCTAGCAACAAGATTTAGAAATCTTGCTCAGCTAGCTTGGGGATACGAGGGAACTCTTAAATTGTTCCCTGAGTATGATAACTATTATGACACGACTACAAAATCTGTCAAGTTTACTTTTGATCTTTCAACACCACTGAATAACCTCATCAACACCATCAACGACAGTGTTCAGTTCAAAAAAGATTCGTCATCAGTCACTGTTAAACAAAGCGATTGGGTTAATGTTGGACCTAGATGGTGGGATGGTGGTCAGAACCAGTTACAGACAAGTACACAAACCACAACTACAACATCAACAACAGGATCCATTGTAGCAGGATCAACTGTTAGTAGCGATCAAAATGTTGGTGATTTCATATCCGCTTTTGACTTCAATCCATTCATAAGAGGTCAGTACGTATATTTCATGGCAACTGGTCTAAGACCTGGAGCTAAACACTACGTGTTCTTTGACAAGACTCCTGTACAGGTACGTCCTGGTGAAGTGATCGACTTAAGTCTAATAACAGATTCCCAGTCGCTTGAAGATAACGACGCGTTCAAATTTACCAGTACAACTGGAAGTGACCTTGTAGCTAATAGTTCTGGTGCTGTTGCGGGTGCGATCTATATCCCTGGTGGGACTTTCAACGTAGGTCAAAGAGAAATTCTCATTACCGATGTCGATGACGTCGATAGCTTCGATACTTCTATTTCTAAAGCAGCTGCCTTCTTTAATGCTTACAACTTTACTAAAGAAGTGTCTAACCTTACAATGGTGACAAAACAACCGTCATCGTTTTCACAGGTTACAAAGACAAACACAACAGTGGAGTCGACTCCTCTTTCGAGAGTGAGGAGATGGGATCCACTTGCTCAGACTTTCAACATTAATTTTAATGATGGTACAGATGGTTGTTTCTTAACCAAGTTCGATTTGTTTTTCAAACAAAAGAGCAGCACGACAGGTCTCACCGTTCAAATACGAGAAACAGTTAACGGAGTTCCTTCGCCAGTAATTCTAGCACAAAAGGTCCTTAAATCCTCGAATGTTAGCGTCAGTGACAACGGTCAGACACCTACAACAGTTGTTCTTGACACACCTGTTTTTGTTAGAAACGATAAGGATTACTGTATTGCATTATTGCCTGATGGCAATTCACCAGACTGGTTAGTGTGGACATCAGTACCAGGTCAACCTGATGTGGCTACAAATCAAGTAGATAATGGTGATTTTGGTGTCGGTGTTCTATTCCTCTCGTCAAACGATAGAGTGTGGACACCAATTCAAAATGAAGATCTCAAGTTTACTGTTTACTATGCTAAATTTAATCAGAACAATGGTGTAGTTGCTCTTAGAAACAGACCTTATGAGTTCTTAACCCTCACTTCAACAGAGGGATCTTTCACTATTGGTGAACAGGTAGCTCAGAAGAGCAACTCTTACATTACAGCTGCAACACTCACTGGTAACACTACCAGTGCTGTAGTCAATACTTCAACTTCATTAACCTCTACCATCTCTGCTGGTGATAGACTACTCTTTGTTTTTGGAGAGAATAAAACATCAGCCCGTGCTGGTACAGTGACAAACACAAGTCCTGTGATTATTACTGGATCTGGTACAGATTTCGTGACTGATTATGATGTTGGTGATTACATCTATATTGGTACCAGTATCAGAGAAGTTGTTGCAATAGCAAATACGACTCAACTCACAATTGACGCTCCATTGGCTGCTTCTGCTACTGGTGCTGCACATTATGGTATTACAGAGTCTTACCAGGTAAACCGTGTAGTTTCGGTAAACTCAATTGCTATAACATGCAAGGACTATCTGGAAAAAACTATCGATAACAATACTGTGGTCGTTGGGCTTCAGAAAGTTGTATCGGGTATTGTTGATACAGTTGGTGATAATAACACACTGACGCTTAAAAACTCCAATGCTTCCAATACTACTTTCTTGTTCCAGAGCAGTAAGAAAGTGGTTGGTTCGACATCTGGGGCAACAGCTGAGATCAGCAGTGTTGATGACTTTATTATTAACTATGTTGAGCCGCACGTCTCTTCGATCATACCAAACCCATCAACCCTATCACTCAAGTTGAACATCGCTGGTACAACAGCTTCGGCTGCTAACCAGGACATCTCGTTTGGTATATCCAACAAAACCAATTACGAGGCTGAGGTCAGATCAAGAAGTAATGAAATTGCTAACTTTGGTGGTGCAAAATCTCTACGACTATTTGCATCGATGACAAAGCCTGCTTCATCTGATAAAATTAGTCCGGTTGTTGACATTAGCCCAGCATCGATCGTTGGTCTGAGAAATAGAATCAACAACTCTAGTGCCAATGAAACAACAAGATATGGTAATGCTGAAGTAAAATATGTATCCAAGCAAGTGGTTCTTGCTAATGGACTCGATGCTGAAGATATGAAAGTGTACCTCACAGCATACAAACCACCAGGAACAAGTGTACTGGTGTACGGTAAGGTACTGAGTGCTGATGATTCTTCTGAGTTTGAAAATAAGGATTGGACTCTTCTGAATCAAGATACTGAAGCAAATCTCTTCAGTGATCTTGGAGATGATCAGGACTATATTGAATATGAATACTCAATACCAAGAACTCCTCCTTCAACAAGACTGGCAGGAAGAGTTGCTACCAGCAGCAACACAACAATAGTTGGTACGGGAACTACATTCACCACGGACTTCACCTCAGGTGATTTAATAAAAATTGTTAATACTAGTACGGAAACTGACTATGAAATTAATGTTGTTGGATCAGTGACTAACAATACTGTTCTAACTCTATCATCTGCTTCTGGTCCATATTCCAATAATACAGCAACTGGATTTACCGTAGAAAAAGTGGATCAAAAGAGTGCTGCGTTTAAATATTGGAGTGATGAAGGCATCGTGAGATATTATGATACTGATGGATCGTCTCACTCCACATATAAGATATTTGCCATTAAAGTGGTCCTGCTTTCATCAAGTACTCAAAACGTACCACTGATTAAAGATGTAAGAGCGTTGGCGGTGTCAGTATGAGGACTGAAGATAAGGAGTTTGATCGATCTGATACTGGTTTCGCTCTGCTAAATAATAACATAGAAGCTTTCAATTTGTATAAACAAAAAAGAAAGCAGCAGAGCGACACCAACAGACTCCAGTCTCAGATCAACAATTTAAAGAACGATCTAAGTGAAATCAAGTCTTTACTCAATGTTCTAGTTCAGAGAGAAATAAATGGCACTGACAACAAGTAATGTTAATGTAATATCAGATTCTTTTCAAAATTGGGTAGATAAAACCAACATCCTGCTTGATGCGTATTCGACCACCATCGTCACTACATCTGCCAATTCTGTTGGGGGATTCACGACTGGTAATGCTACGGTGAATGGTATATTCACAGCCAACTCCATTACAGTACGAGGAAATTCTTCAATCGGTCTTCGCGGAGGCAATGTAACAACGTCGAATACTCTGTTTATTACAAGCAATGTATCGATCGGAAATGCTACTGTTAATACAGTGTTTACAACAACAACAATAGATACAGATCTATCGTTAAGTGTTCTTGGTGCTACAACACTAAGCAACTCACTATCTGTTGCTGGAAACACTACACTGTCTGGTAATGCAACGTTGAACGGGTCTCTTCAGAATATCAACGGAAATACCAATTTTGATTCGGGTGTTCTTTTTATCGATTCTGTAAACAATAGGGTAGGTATCAACAACACTGCTCCTTCTGTTGCCTTAAGAGTCACTGGAGATGTAGATGTTGGTTCGTCACTGGTTGTAGGTGCAACAGCTAACGTCACTGGTGCGGTAACACTCTCAAACACTGTAACTGTTACAGGAAATACCACGTTGAATAGGGATGTTATTATTAATGGTAACTCCTACATTTCTTCAAACGCATTTGTTGTAACAACATCTGGTATTTCAGTTAACGCTGTTCCAACTTTCCAAACACAGGCCACTTTTACAAGAAATGTTGCTATCCAGGGAACATCATTATCTCTTAACAGTGTGTCGACGTTGGTTTCGTCAAATTCTGATCTTGGTTCCAATACCACATCCGATCTGCTGGTAATGAGCTTCCCCAAAGCAAGTTTTAAGGCTGCTGATGTTACAGTTCATATATCTAAAACAAACACCTCACAACTCAGCAAACTAATTGTTACCCACGACTCAACAACTGCAGATATCACCACGTTTGGTACAGTAGTGTCACCATCTAGCTCTCCTGAACTAGGCACGATCACAGCAGTAATAAATAATGCCAATGTAGAGATAAAAGTACAACAAACAAGCATAAACTCAGCTGTAAAGGTTATGGCTAATTTATTTTAACAGGCTATAAATGGCAAATATTAGATTTAAGACACACCACGGGTTAAACGCTACAGCTAACAGCTTCATTGATGGTAACTTGGAGGTTACAGGAGACCTATCGGTCAGCGGTAACGTAGCATTTTCGGGTACAAGTACTGGTGACTTAAAACCTGATGCTGACCAACGCAACCTTGGAAATACATCGCTACGTTGGAATCTTATAGGCTTTTTTGCTAACCTAGCTAGTACACTTAGTGTTGGAGGAGCAACATCACTATCCAATACATTAAATGTAACCGGAGCGGGTACTTTTCAGAACAACGTAACAGTTTCAGGCTGGGTAAATACTTCTTCAAACCTGGTTGTTGGTGGATCGGCAAATATTTCAGGTCGTGTAAATGTTGCCGGTAACGCAGCGATTGTTGGTATTCTTGCTGCAAATGGAAACACTTCATTTACTAGTGGAATATTAACTGTTAGCACTAACAGTAGCACCAATGCTAATAATATCACTATTGACGCTGCCAACGTAAATATAGATTCGGGTGTTTTGTTTATTGATTCTGTTAATAACAGAGTTGGTATCAATAATACGGCTCCAGCAGTTGCTTTGCGTGTGACGGGAGCTGCAGATATTAGCAGCACAGCAAATATTCAAGGTAACGCAAACATTGGAGGAACCCTAGGTGTAACAGGAGTTTCTACTCTTTCGGGTAATGTAACGCTAAGTGGTCAGTTACAAACAATAAGTGGTAATACCAACTTTGATTCTGGTGTTCTTTTTGTGGACTCGGTAAACAACAGGGTTGGTATCAATAACACTGCACCTGAAGCTGCGCTCGAGGTTGCTGGCTCAGCAAACATTTCAACATCCGTAAATACAGCACTTCTGACCATAGGGTCATCATTTATAGCTAATACTACTGGAGCTTATCACACCGGTGTCGTCAATGCTTCGTCGTTGAACGTTGGAGCTGCACACGTCACAAACAGCAGTGGGTCTTTCCCTGGTTCCAATACTTCGGGTGTGTCTCTTGGAAGCTCCACCGCTAGATGGAGATTAAACGCGAACACGGCAGACTTCTCTGGAACGGTGTCTGTTGGTAACTCCACTGTCAATAGCTTTGTAAGCTCGTTGGAGTTTGTATCTAACACAACCTCCGTGTTGTCAGGAACTGCTTCATCTAATGCTACAAGTGCCATCGTAACTGGTTCAGCTACTCAGTTTGCTACTGATCTTGTTGTTGGTGATGTAATCAAATTCTCTGGATGCACATCATACTTTACAGTGCAATCCATAACAAACGCCACTTCGTTGACATTAACAACAAATGGACCTGTTGCTGTATCAAATACAGTTGAGAAAAAGTTTGTACAGACCGTTAATAATAGTGGTGTGTTTTTATATGGTGGAAATCAACAGATCCTTCCATTCTCCAATGGAACACATTCTCTAGGAAATACTACAGCAAGGTGGTCCATTGTAGGTAATACTGGTGATTATTCTGGATTAGTGCAGTTTTCATCTGGTATAAATGTCACAGGAACAGCAAACGTATCATCAAGTCTGAATGTTGGTAACGTTGGTGCAAATACATCAGCAATAAGGATTGGTAATAGTACTGTCAACTCAGTTGTTAACTCATCTGTTGTCGCTGTTGGCACGGGTGATTTTGGTGTGCGTGTTGATGTAGGGTCCAACGTCAGTTTGACGACATCTGGTATTCAAGTAGGCAATAGCACTGTAAACACGCAGGTAAATTCATCGTCTGTTGCAACAAGCTCTGGTAACTTTGGTGTGTCTGTAGATGTCGGGTCTAATGTAAATCTCACAACAAGTAGCATTCAGATCGGTAACAGCACTGTAAATTCCCAAGTGAATTCAAGCCTACTGACAGTAACAACTGGTAATTTTAGAAGCAGTGTTAACGTTGGCTCAAACGTAAGTGTGTCTACATCGCAGCTGCTTATCGGAAATAGTACGGTAAATACACAGATCAACTCATCCTCAATCTTTGTTACAAGTGGGGTGTCCGTTGGTTCTAATGTTGATATTATAACAAGCGGTATTATCATTGGTAACAGTACCGTCAATACAGTTATAAATTCTGCATCACTGACTACCAATACTGCTACTCTGAGAGTTTCATTGGGTGTTGGATCTAACGTGAGCATTTCCACATCCCAAATCTCTGTAGGTAACTCGACGGTTAACTCGCAGGTGTCATCTAACAGTCTGAGAATTGGTGGAACCTTAATTGCAAATGGTGCTACGGGTTCAGCAGGACAGGTGTTATTGTCTGGTGGTGCTGCAAATGTATACTGGGGTGCTCCTGGTATTCAAATTGTCAATGATACATCAACAGACGCCACGAGATTCTTGTTGTTCAATGAGACTACCTCTGGATCAACTCCTAATGCAGGGGTATCATCAACAAAACTAACTTTTAATCCTTCGTCTGGTATACTCTCAGCGGTAGAATTTAGTGCTACTTCTGATGAAAGATTAAAATCAGAGATTGTGACGATTTCTGACGCTCTGGAAAAAGTGAGGTCGCTAAGAGGGGTTTCATATGTCTTCACAGAAACCGGTAAAAAGAATATAGGCGTGATCGCTCAAGAAATAGAGCAGGTGATACCCGAAGTAGTCAACACGAATCACGATGGGTTCAAGTCCGTCAACTATGGCAACATCATAGGACTTTTAATTGAATCGATCAAACAATTAAAACAAGAAATAGATGAGCTGAAAAATGGCAACAAAAGCTAACATTGTTATTGATCAGGGGACTACATTTTCCACATCTATAAATCTAACAGATGATAATGGAGATCCTCTAAATCTTGCTGGATATACTGGTAGATCCCAGATGAGAAAGCATTACACCTCTTCTAATTCTCACAGTTTTACCGTAACTCTTAATGAGAGCGTGGGAACAATTGAGCTCGCTATGACGTCAACACAAACAGCGAACATTGTACCTGGAAGATATGTGTATGATGTCGAAGTGGTGAGCCCAGCCAATGTCGTGTCCAGAGTTTTAGAGGGCATTGTAACTGTAACTCCTGAAGTGACGAGATAAAATGTCAGTAAGTACAGCAACCGTCAAGTTGGTGACAGGGTCAAGAATAAGTGCTAGAGTAGGTACATCCAATGGTCAGATTCAAGCATCTGCACCCGTGACTCTCACCACCAAACCAAACAGACTCGATCTATTGGATGATGTTGTTGAAAACAATCCAATAGATGGCGCAGTTTTACAGTACAGAGCTGCGGATGATAAATATGTTGTAGAACAAATTTCTTTCGAAAATTTAGGCAGTCTTGATGGCGGTACTTTTTAGAATTATGCCGAGATAAAAGGGTAACATAAAAAAATGGCAAATTTAATTCAGATCAAAAGATCGCTGACAACCTCTGAACCGGGATTACTGGCAAACGGTGAGTTGGCGTATACATCTAACGGTGATGTGCTGTTTATTGGAAGCAACGGTGCAGTTCAAGCCATTGGTGGCAAGAGAACCCCTGGTGTACTGACAGCAAACCAAGCGCTGGTTGTAAACTCATCGAGTTCTATTGATTCTATCAAGGTTGCTAATCTAGTACCTACGCAGATTTATGCGAATGGTACACATGGTTCCGCCGGACAAGTTCTATTATCCAATGGAACATCTGTTTATTGGGGTACAGGAACTGCTGGATCAAACACTACAATCCAGTTCAATGATTCTGGTGAAGCAAATGGTGTTGCAGGATTCACTTTTGATAAGTCAACAAATGTCGTCTTTGTTGGTAATGTTGTTACGGTTGGATCGAATGTTGATTTATCGACTTCCAGATTAAAAATTGGCAACAGTTCAGTAAACACTGTAATCAACTCTTCGTCTATAACTACTGGAACATTCAACGGTACCTTCAATGTGAGCCCTAATGTTGTCGTCACACTTCAGGGTGATATCGTTGGTTCAGGAAACACTACCCTCACGAATCTTGCTGATGGATCGATAACGATCAACACAACAATCCAGCCAGATTCTGTTGCATTAGGAACAGATACTACCGGTGATTATGTTGCGACTGTTACTGCTGGTAATGGTCTTTCGGGCTCGGCGTCAGGTGAAGGATCGACACCAACTCTGGCTGTAGTTGCAGGTAACGGACTCGTTTCTAACTCTTCTGGCGTATATGCAGTAGCAAATAGTGGTATCGTTTCAAATACATCGGGTCTGTTTGCGAATGTAGATAACAGCACACTTGAGCTTTCTGGTGGACAGATCAGAGTAAAGGACGATGGTATTGCTCTTGGCACAAAAACAACAGGCGATTATGTTGCCAATGTTACTGCTGGTAATGGTCTTTCCGGTTCTGCTTCTGGCGAAGGATCTACTCCAACACTAGCAGTTGTCGCCAACAATGGTATTGCTTCTAATTCTTCGGGTGTTTTTGTTGTTGCTGGTACTGGCGTCACATCTAACAGCTCAGGAGTTCATATTGGACAACCTGTGGCTACAACAGACAATGTCACGTTCAATGACCTAACTACCAACGGTAACACTACTATTGGTAGCGGTACGATGGATGTTTTGTCTGTCAAAGCACTGGTAAACACTGACATTACTCCATCTTCGAACGGAACATATGGTCTTGGTAACACTACATTAAGATGGTCTCAAGTTCATACCCTTAACGTTCACTCAGTAACTGGTTATTTTGAAGGTGATGTTGAGGTTGGTGGTGATATTATTGTTGCTGGTAACCTGGTTACTGTTAACGTAAGCTCTGTTATTGTTTCTGACCCATTGATCTATCTGGCTGGTAACAATTACGTGTCAGATCTAGTTGATATTGGTTTTGTTGGAAATTACTACGATGGAGCTACACAACGACATGCCGGTCTTGTTCGCCATGCATCCACAGATCAGTTCTATCTGTTTAAGTTGTATGATGAAGAGCCAGCTAACAACACAATCAATATTGCCGATCCATCGTTCACACTCTCTGATCTAAACGCGTATTTAAAATCTGGTGGACTTATTTCGAACGCTACCCACGTAGCTGTTACAGCAAATTCGACGGTAAATGTAACAATAACCGCCAACTCTCTCACGTTGAGTTCTCCTCTTGCAGGAACAAGTGGTGGTACAGGTCTCAATACATACACAGCAGAAGATATTATTGTAGCAAATACGTCTAATGGTTTCAGAAAGCTATCATTGGGTGGCGCTGGTTACGTACTGCAATCAAATGGAACAGCTCTTGTTTATGAAACTCTTGATGGAGGAACATTCTAGTGGAAGCAGATTTTATTAATGCATATATTGCGAGACAAAAAAACTGGATTGAAGATCTGTTAGCAAAATATATAATGATGGAAGCAAAACTCCAACTTTCAGAAACGAGAGTTGCAGAAAAAACTAAAGAAATTGAGCAAGCTAATTTGCAGTTAGAAGAAAAAAACAATTATATTAATAAGCTTGCTCAATCCAACAACGATAAACAAAAACAAATAGAAGAGCTGATTGGTGCTTTGGAAGCAGCTAGGGTTGCTCCTCAGGACAACGACCAGCTAAATAGATCTCAGAAAAAGAAAAAAACAGAACAACCTGTTTCAGCTGACGAATTCTAATAGCTCTATATAGAGCTCTGAAGGGGCCACATGGCTAATAAATTTCAAGTCAAACGTACTTCCGTTTCGGGACGTACTCCCAACACTACCAGCTCTGGTAACACACACTACATTGATACGGGAGAACTTGCTCTCAACTTAACTGATGGCAAGATGTTTTCGTCGAATGGGTCTGCGTATTTTGAGGTTGGAGCTAACCTAGAAAATCTTCAAGTTAGTTCAACTGCCAACCTCAATCAGGTCCAGTTAGCCAATGTTGTTGTCTCGAACACCGTAACTATCGATAACGATAAAGAACTAGCTTTCAAGACACTGAGTGGAAGTAAAGCCCGTATCGTTCTTCAGAATGATGATAATTTTGTATTTTATTCGACAAATGCCTCTGGTGGTGCTAGAGTAGTTTATTCTTTATACGCCAATAGTACAACGTCCAACCTTCAAATCCACACTCCATTACAGCCATTGAACGGTATTGTCGCGAATGGTAGTATAGGAAGTGCTGGACAAACATTAACATCTAATGGTAGTGGTGTCTATTGGGCAGCAGGTGCCGGCACTGGTACAGTTACTCAGGTTGACACTGGCGATGGCTTAACTGGTGGACCTATCAATTCCACTGGTACAATATCAGTTGTTGCAAACAATGGTATCATTGCAAATACAGCTGGTGTGTTTGCTAATCCAGGTACAGGTGTTGTAGTCAATGCTACTGGTATTCATGTTAACTCATCGTATATTGGTACGCTGGCTGCTAACAGTGCAACATACCTTGATGGTAATACTGCTCTAGATCTCAGAAACTATTCTGATACTGCTGCTGGAACTGCATACTCTAACGCAATTACATTTGCAGCCAATGCAACTAATATTTCTTCCGGAACTCTGAATGCAGCAAGGTTGCCTGCTACGGTAGTACAAAATACAGACTCGAGAACTCTTTCTGGTAATCTTGTTATATCCGGAACATATTTTAATCCCTCGTCAAATACAGTACAGCTTGGAAATACTACACAGCGATGGGTACTCAATGCTAATACTGGGTCATTTTCTGGCGCTGTTTCAGGTATTACTACTCTCGCTGCTGGTAACACAACTATAACTGGATTTGCCAATATAACTAGTACAATTCAGGGTGGTAGCTCCCTTACTATTGCTGGTGCATTGTCCGGTGTTACTACAGCAGCAATGGGCAATACAACAATCACTGGTTTTGCTAATGTGACCGGGTCTATTCAAGGTGGAAGCTCACTGACAATAGCTGGCGCAGCATCTGGTATCACTACTCTTGCTGCAGGCAATACCACCATAACTGGTTTTGCAAACATATCCACAAGCGTTAACTCAGCACTATTGACAGTTGGTGCATCGTTTATTGCAAACACAACAGGTGTTTATCACACAGGCACTATTAATGCAGCAAGCCACACTACATCTGGCATCGTAGCGAACACTTCGGGAGTGTATCCATCGTCTAACACTGTAGGAACTGCTTTAGGATCTTCAGTTCATAGATGGGTATTAAACGCTAATAGTGGAAACTATACGGGTCAGGTAACGATAACTGACACGTGGGATACGGCAGATGGAGCAGGTGCTGTATATCTTAATGCTGCTACAGGTAACAGAATTGAATGGAACACAAATGGTGTCGCTGCGCCTGCAGCGACAACGAGAAGCGTAGGTACTAAACTTGTTTTGTATCCTCAAGTGACAGCAACTTCTGTTGATTATGGCATCGGAGTTGAAACCGGTCATTTGTGGCTCAGTGCTTCGGAAACATCTGGTGGTATTAAGTGGTATGCTAATACAACACAGTTGGCAGTAGCAAATACAACAGGAATTACTGTTGGTTCGGGTGGCTTATTTCCAACATCAAATACTACAGCTGCTTCTCTAGGATCATCAACACAACGTTGGACACTCAATGCTAGTACAGGCTCTTTTGCAGGTGCTGTTTCTGGTATCACAACGCTGGCAGCTGGTAACACAACAATTACTGGTTTTGCCAACGTATCATCAAGTGTGAATTCAGCATCGTTTACCGTTGGAACATCTTTCGTAGCTAATACTACAGCTATAACACTTGGTACAATAGGGGCTGCTTCTAATGGTGTTGTGATAAACAATAACTTAATAACCGTTGGAAACACGTCAGTCAATACGGAAATCACGCCAGCACAAATCAGGGCCAATCAAAACGACACTGTTTCGGCTCCATCTTATTCTTGGTCTGGCAACACAACTACTGGTTTTTATAGACCAGCAACCGATACTATTGGGGTGGCTGTCGCAGGAGTTGAAGAATTACGCGTTAATTCTTCCATACTCTTTGTTAACACTAACATCAGTGTAGGGAACACTACCTCAGGTTATATCAACCTTGGAAGACCAACGGCCAGCCTTTCCATGGGGTATCAGCAGGAAAAAATATTTACTATTGATGGTACTACCTACGGTGCGTATTTTGATACGTTGGTTAATAATACCGCTTACACCGCGTCCAGAACTCATTATGGTGTAGATGTAGTCACTGTAGCAAATACCCTTTCCCAAAATACCCTTGGAAATGTAATTAATACTGATGTGATAGGAATAGCATCGTTTGCATACAACGCCGAGAGTACAGGTGGTGAAAGTAGAGTAGATGATCTTACAGGTGTTTTTTCGGATGTAAGGAATTATGGTAGTGGAGTCACAGCCAATTCTGTAAACACGGCTTATGGGGTGAGAGCTTTTGCTCGTTCTTTTGGACCAGGGGTTATTACGACAGCTATTGGTTTTGATGCGTTGGTTGGTGCTGGTAACAATACGGTAACTGGGAATGTAACTACAGCGTATGCTGTACGTTCTTCGATTGATTCGAATACAGCAATGACCATTGGTACAGGGTACTTGTACTATGGAGACTATGGTGGTACCACAACGACAAGCAAGTTTGGTGTTTATATCACTGGTGAAAGCAATAACTATTTTTCTTCAAATGTTTCTATTGCCGGAGCTCTTGCTATTAGCAACAGACTTGTTGCTAATGGAACATCAGGAACAGCAGGACAGGTACTGACGTCGAATAGTACTGGAACGTATTGGTCTACCATATCTACAGGAACAAGCGTTACTGTTGCTGATGACACAGCCACGAACGGAACAAGATACCTGGCTTTTGCAAACCAGACATCAGGAACATTATCAACAATATACACAGACTCTACCGGTCTCACGTTTAATCCTTCAACTGGCACAGTGACTGCTGCAGTCTTCAGTGCAACATCGGATGAGCGTCAAAAGACAAATATAAATATAATACAAGATCCTATTACTAAGCTGAATAAACTCAAGGGTGTTTCTTTTAATTACAGAAACAACAACATTCCCGGAGTAGGTGTAATTGCTCAGGACGTTGAAACGATTTTCCCAGAACTCGTCAGTATAAATAGTGACGGATATAAATCAGTTGCTTACGATGGTCTAATCGGACTTTTGATTGAGGCAATGAAAGATCAGCAAAACCAGATAAATCAATTGATGCAGGAAGTTGATAATTTAAGGGGTAAAGATGCCAACTAATGTTAATACCAATGGTGTTGTTTTTACGGACAGCACTACTCAAAACACAGCAAGTGACTATAAGCAAACAACATTCACCGCAAATGGTACCTGGACCGCTGACAAATCAGGACTAAAAGCACTCAGAGTAACTGTTGTAGGTGGTGGAGGCAACGGTGGTAATGCGTCTGGTTTGACGCAGGGTAAAGCAGTGTACTCTAGTCGAAGTGGTGGTGGTGGTAGTGGTGGGTTCAGAGTTGCGTGGGTGGACGGTCCTTCCGTTCCTGCATCACCAGTTGCAGTAACGGTGGCTCTTGCCGGAGGTACAAGCTCTTTTGGAACTCTTGTTACAGCAACTGGTGGGGCTACTGCTCCCTCTGTTGGTGGTGGTGCAAGCAGCCCTACAGGTGGTGGTGGTGCAGGTGGTTCTTCAACTGCTCCCGTTTCTCCAGACAGTAATTGTGTGATACTTAATGGTATGACAGGCCTCCCTGGATCAGCCAGCCTTGCAGGTCCAAACATTGGTGGTGATGGTGGATCGGTGAGGGGTATTAAGGGCGGTGAAGGAGGAATTGCTGCTGGAGTATTAGCAGCAACTGGTTTTGGAAGTGGTGGCGGTGGAACTAACCGTTCTGGACCTGGTACTAACGGTGGTGGAGCTGGTACTGGTGGTGTTGTTATCGTGGAGGAATTCTACTAATGAAAAAAGCACTAATATCTCCTATTGAACCAAGACTAGATAATGAGGGCAATAGTGGCTATAGAGTGACATTTGTTAGTGATGATGAGTTTGAGGTTGCACATCCACTTTTTTGGGTTGAATGTCCGGATGATTGTGTTCAAGACCAGTGGGTATATGTTAATAATACCTTGGTAAAACTACAAACTGAAGAAACAGTTGTTGAAGAAAGTGAAGATGGTGGCGAGGTAGTAATTCTTTAATAGGGATTTTATGTTATGAGTGAAGGTGATTTCCAAGAACGCAAGTACCAACTACTGACAAGTGTATTGGACTTGGGTCGCTGCAGTCAGTTGACTACTGCTTTCAATCAGTACATTGAGCAGGGTAATTCAATAAAAGATTCGCAGTGCACTAGTTCTGACTCGGTATATGGTTTTCCTGAGTTCGAAAAATTATTAGTTGAACTTTGCCCAGTATTTGAAAAAGCGTCAGGAAAGCGACTAATACCCACTTACAGTTATGCAAGAAGGTATGTAAAGGGTGAGATTCTTGAAAACCATGTTGATAGACCTGCATGTGAAATAAGCGCCACCGTTACTCTTGGTTATGGTGGAGGTTCATGGCCTATTTACATGGGAAATGCTGATAAGTCAGTAGCCAATGAGATAGTGATGGACATTGGTGATGCTGTAGTTTACAAGGGCGAGCAGATACATCACTGGAGAGAAGAATTTACTGGTGAGTGGCAAGTGCAGGTATTTTTACATTATGTTGATGCGGACGGGCAAAATGTTGAATGGGCTTATGATAAGAGAGAAAAATTGAATATTGAAGAGTCGAAGAATGATGCTGAAATGCTGTACTGTTTTTATGATGATATCCTCAACTCTAAGGCATGCGATATTATCATTAAAACATATACCCAGGATGGTGTATTAAAAGAAGATGCAATCATTGGCTTTAACACGATTGATAAAAGTGTCCGCAATGTTGAGCGTGTTCAATTGCCCACTTACAAAGATATTGGTGGGAGACTAGCTGCTGTTGGATTTAGTGCAAACTTTCACAGATGGAAATTTGACGTAACGAATGCAAGTCAAGCTGAGTTCCTCTCATACCCTACAGGCGGAAAGTACACAACTCACGTTGATACTTTTATTAGTCCTGGGTCTGATTGCAGAAAGCTAACAGTGCTTGCTTTCTTAAATGATGACTTTGAGGGAGGAAGATTCTATCTGCAGACCGGTAGTAATAAGTTTTATCCTCCACAGACACCTGGAACTGTGCTGGTGTTCCCATCTTTCATTGCACATGGTGTGGAAGAGATCACAAGTGGAGTGAGATATTCCGTAGTGTGTTGGATGAATGGGCCATGGTTCAAATAAAAGAAACATATTAACACAAAGGTAAGAAATGAAACAAACCTTTTACAACGCATTTGGATACTGTATTAGAAAAGATTCGTACGATAGGGGTGAAGTGGCAGATGTACATGTCCGTACACCTTTCAACAGAAACGTAACCAAAGACACGATGGATGTGTACTCCGAACACAACATCTATCTTCATACAGTTGGGAGGGTTGCTGTTCTCCATAATGATACTGGAAGCGTATTTTATCAAGATCCGGGTTGGTGTACGCTAGAAAATACCAACATGCTTGGTAAGTACACAGCAACAATGATGACCGATGTTGAGATATTTTTAATTCTTTACAGAAACAATACTGAGATGGTTCCTATTGTGCCTGATGTGGAGATCATTCGAGCACCTTCGGGCACAACAATTCCATTTACATCAGGTCAAAAAGTGTTTTTGGCTGCTGGTACATTCAATGCAGGGGGCACAACAGTTACTGGTCCAAAGCAGATTCAGTTTAGTTCTGATAAAGAGGTAAGTGTTGTTGAAAATTGTTATGGTTTTATTTTTAAATAAGGTGGTATGGAAAAACAGACAATTCATAGAGCTTTTGGCTACGTAATTTTCAGAAATGAAGTAGATCCAAAGGTGGTGAGCGAAGATCATGGAGTGGTGAATAGAAACATATATCATGTCGAGAGTCCTTTTACTTTTGACTATGATCCTGAAAGTTATTCAAGAGAAAAATATAACCACATTTGGTTTTATACAAAGGGTAGAATAAAATCTACAAATATTGATACTGGTGAATCGTTTGAGAAGACTGAGGGTTATTGCACTCTCGATGAACCCCATCCCCTAGGAAGGTACCAAGTAGAATTCATCGAACCCACCGTGTTCTATTGCTTGGGACCCGAAGCAAATTTAAAAAGAACACCCGTAATACCAAGAGTAAAGAGTTTTAGACTCAAAGCAGGAGAAGTTGCTAGTTTTGAGCACCAAACAAAAATGTTTCTTTGCGGTGGGTCACTGGCAATGAGAGGTATAGAAATTTCTGATATTTGCCAGCTAACTATCGGAGAGGATACGCCAATACGGGCCATTACTCCAGTATACGGTCTAATATTTGAGTAGATAAATACTCCATAAATTAAGGAGTTAAAATGGCTGTTCCAACAACAAGATCTGAATTCAAAGAGTTTTGCCTAAAAAAACTTGGTAAACCCGTCATTGAGATTAACGTCGATGATGATCAGGTTGAGGATAGAATTGATGAGTCATTGAAGTACTATTATGACTATCATTTTGACGGTTCAGAGAAGATATACTACAAACATCAGGTAACCGACCAGAACAGATCCGATAGATATATTACTCTTCCTGAAAACATCATTGGTGCTGTCAGAATATTTCCAATAAGCAACACACTAATCTCAAGTAACATTTTTGATATCAGATATCAGATTGCCCTTAACGATCTGTACACCCTCACTTCCGTCTCTATGGTGCCATACTACATGGCATTTCAGCACATCCAGCTTATTGAACAGCTTTTAGTTGGCCAGCAACCTATCAGATACAATAGGCATACGGATAAACTTTACATCGATATGAACTGGGATAAAATCCAAACTGGTGACTTTATTCTTGTTGAGGGATATGAAGTAATAAATCCCGATGTTTATACTGATGCGTGGGGTGATCGTTGGCTGCAGGAGTATTGTACAGAGAAGATCAAATATCAGTGGGGAACTAACCTTAGCAAATTCAACGGACTACAGCTTCCAGGTGGAGTGACCTTCAACGGTCAGGCAATCAAGGAAGAAGCTAAAGAAGCTATAGATAAGCTGGAAAAAGAGATGATATCTAGCTACTCGTTGCCTGTTATGGATATGATAGGTTAACGGAGGATAAAATAGCTACCTCCTTTTATTTCAATAATTTTGGAGCAAGTCAAGAGCAGCTCCTTATAGAAAATCTTGTTACTGAGGCTATTAAGATTTATGGCCAAGATATGTACTATCTACCAAGAACCAGGGTGGGTGATGATATGGTTTATGGAGAAGAGACATACTCAAGATTTGATTCAAGTTACCTTGTTGAACTTTACATTAAAAACGTAGAAGGATTCGGTGGTCAAGGTGACTTCCTTTCCAAATTTAATCTAGAAATAAGAGACCAGGTAACTCTAACAATTTCCCGTAGAACATTCTTTGATGAAATTGGCTCTCAAACCTCTTTTGAAAGACCAAGAGAAGGTGATTTGATATACTTTCCACTTAATAAGAAACTATTTGAAATCAAATTTGTGGAACATGAAGCGATATTCTACCAACTTGGATCTCTTCAAACATTTGACCTTACATGTGAGCTGTTTGAGTATAGTAATGAAATTTTCAACACAGGTATTGATGAGGTTGATTCCAAACAAAAAAATATTACTCTCAATCTGTCAGATTTTGGCATTCTCCTTGAGTCTGGCCAAGCTCTTGCGGATGAGGAGGGATTTGATTTGATTCAGGAGCAGTATAGCCTAGACACTCAGGATCCAATTTCTGATAACACTGATATTCAAAGAGAATCCGATGGGATACTTGACTTTACCGAGTTCGATCCTTTCAGTGAAAGAGGAGTCTACTAATGTTCGGTCAAGTATTCTATCATGACACTATACGAAAGTATGTAATTCTTTTTGGTACATTATTCAATGACGTATACATCCAAAAAGGAGATGGTACCGATACCACCCAGACTATCAAGATTCCAATTGCATATGGTCCCAAACAAAAGTTTTTAACACGACTAACACAAGATCCTGGTCTTAACAAGCCTGTGGCAATCCAGCTGCCTAGGATGGGCTTTGAAATGACAAGAATAAGTTATGCTGGAGAGAGAAAACTTCCTACAACGAATAGGCTAGCGGTTCAAGATCCTCAAAATGCAAACCGTCTTGCATATCAGTACATGCCAGTGCCTTATGACATAGACTTCAGTCTCTATATTTTTGTTAAACAAGCAAGAGATGGTACAAGGATACTAGAACAGATACTTCCATACTTTACTCCTGACTGGACTGCAACTCTAAACCTCGATAATACAATGCAGCATAAGTATGACATCCCTGTTATACTTAATTCCGTCAGTAGTGAAGATTCTTATGAAGGTAGCTTCACGGAAAGAAGAGCTATTATTTGGACTCTCAATTTTACGTTGAAGGGTTATATTTTTGGTCCTACAAGAAAAGCTAAGCATATCAAGACAAGTATAGTTAATTTGTATACTGTTGGAACTGGTGACGTGATGTCGAGTGCTGTTGGTAACACGCAGCTTTATGAGACCATAACTACAATGCCTACTGTTGATGGCAAGACTTTAGATCAAATAGAAGCAGATGATGACTACCAAATCACCCAAACAATTGACCAATTCTACGACTAAAGATCCAATTGCGGATGCTTTGCAGCTTACCCCAATCCAAGAAATTCTTCCTAAAGAACAGAAACCTGAGCTTGAAGTAGATTCTGACTTTGAATTTGCGCGGGTCAATATGATAAACGTGATCGATAAAGGTCGAGAGGCTCTTGATGATATGCTGGATGTTGCACAGCAAACACAAGCCCCAAGAGCATACGAGGTTATAGCCACTTTAATTAAAACTTTATCGGACTCGAACAAAGATCTTCTTGAATTATCCAAGAAGGCAAAAGAGTTGAAGAAGATAGATGATTCTTCTGGCCCTAAAACTGTAAACAACAACCTATTTGTTGGTTCTACTGCAGAATTACAGAAGTTATTGAAAAACACTGATGAGCAAAACTGAACATTATCTTGGTAATAAAAATCTAAAGCGTGCCGATGTTCCTGTTGAATTTACCAAACAGCAGATTCAAGAGTATATTAAATGTGGGCGTGATCCTGTTTACTTCATTGAAAACTATGTTAAGATTGTCAACGTTGATAGGGGTCTGATTCAGTTTAAGCCATATGACTATCAAAAAGACATAGTAAGGCTGTTCGAAAAAGAGCGTTTTGTTATATGCAAAATGCCTCGTCAGGTTGGTAAGACAACAATCGTCGTAGGCATCATTCTGCATGCTGCATTGTTTAATGAAAACTACTCAATTGCTATTCTTGCGAACAAGGAAAAACAAGCCCAAGAGATTTTAAGTAGAATTCAGCTTGCATATGAGCATCTACCAAGATGGCTACAGCAAGGTGTGTTGGAGTGGAATAAAAAAGACTTGTGGTTGGAAAACGGTTCAAAGATAATAGCCAGCTCAACGGCATCTAGTGCTATTCGTGGTACTTCACAGAATTTTGTATATCTTGACGAGTTTGCATTCGTTCCAAACGGTATACAAGAAGACTTCTTCTCATCTGTATATCCCACCATTTCTTCTGGTACAACAACCAAAGTATTAATAACTTCCACACCAAACGGCTTAAATCTGTTCTATAAGCTTTGGGTAGATAGTGAAAACGAGCGCAATTCCTATAAAAGAATTGATGTTCACTGGTCTGATGTACCGGGAAGAGATGAGAAGTGGAAAGAAGAAACCATTCGCAACACTTCTAAAGAACAGTTTAGGCAAGAGTTTGAGTGCGAATTCTTAGGCTCTTCTAATACACTGATTTCTCCAGAAGTCTTAAGAAGACTTGTATTTCAACCACCTATAAGTCAAAACGAACATCTAAAAGTATATTCTGATCCTTCGCAGGATAGATTATACGTCATGACTGTCGATGTGTCAAGAGGGTTGGGTCAAGACTATTCTGCTTTCATTATATGGGATGTTACAGAGGCCCCGTATAGTGTGTCTGCTGTTTACAGAAACAATAGCATATCAACGTTATTGTACCCTGAAGTAATTTACAGTGCTTGCAAGAGATACAATCACTGCTACGTGTTAATAGAGACGAACGATCTTGGGCAACAGGTGGCTGATATACTTCACGAAGATCTTGAGTATGAAAATATCATATACACCCAGAAGAATCCTAAAGGGGCAACTGAAATTTCTCAGGGATTCAGACAAAACGCTGTGAAAGGTGTCAGAACTACCAAGTCGACAAAAAAAGTGGGGTGTAGTAACTTCAAAGCACTTGTTGAAAATGACAAAGTGAAGCTCAATGATATTGACTTGATAACGGAGCTTTATCGCTTTGTCAGTAATGGGCAATCGTACGAAGCTGAAGATGGTAATGATGATTTAGCTATGTGTGGTGTTCATTTTGGTTGGATGATGACACAGAATTTCATTCGCGAAATTACAAATCTTGATATTAGACAGAGGATTCTACTGGAGCAGCGACGAGTAATGGATGATGAGCTGCTTCCTTTTGGGTTTTTGGAGGATGGGCAACCTGAACCTGAAGAACTACCTTTGACGAAGGATATCCTTCAAGAACTAATGTTCCCTGGTGAAAACAAGAAAGAAGCGCGTGAGAAATACAATGCCTTTATCGAAGATAACCAATATTATAAATAGAAAGAAAACTCTTGTCTTAGGAGAATAAAATGGCATTTCAAGTTAGTCCAGGCGTTAATGTATCAGAAATTGACCTAACTACTGTTATTCCATCTGTAGCATCGTCAGTAGGAGCTGTAGCCGGTGTCTTCAAATGGGGTCCAGTTGGAAAAAGAACTCTTGTGAGTTCTGAAATTGAGTTAGTGTCTAAATTTGGCAAGCCTTCAAATCATAATCCAGAAACATTTTTTACAGCAGCCAACTTCTTGTCATATGGCAATGCTTTGTATGTTGTAAGAGCTGCTAATACTACTGATTTTTCTAATGGTGTAATTTCAGCAGTTGCAAATACCGGATCGGTTACAAACGCTCAAGCATTCACAGTTAAAAACGACGACACATATGATCAGGTTACATTCAGTGATACAGACGTTCTGTATGTTGCTCGTTATCCAGGTGACCTTGGCAATTCTTTAAAAATATCTGTTTGCGATAGCGCAAATGCATATAGTAAGACTGTTGATATTCAGAATGCTGATGCAAACCTAGAAAGCGCTTCTGTATCTTTGACTGTAGGTAGCAACGTAGTAACTTTTGCAGTTGCTAACAGTGCTACTGGTACTCTTGCAGAAGCCAATACTAGAATGGCTGCTGTTCTTTCAGAGTTAACTGTTGGTGATATCATCGAAGCTGGTAACAGTTCTATTGGTAAGCAGTACTTAAAGATTACTTCTCTGCCAACAGCAATGGGTACAAATGGCTCGTTTGCAAACACTACACACAGATTCTTTACAGCTTCAGTTGATTCGGTATACCAACTGTCAACTGATTACAGCAGCAATACATTTACAAGATTCTGGGAATATTTTAATAATGTAGACACCGCCCCTGGTACTTCTTCATATCAGTCTTCACAGGGCAATACAGCAGCTGTGGATGAAATTCACGTTGTTGTTACTGATGAGGATGGTAAATTTACGGGTGTTGCTGGTTCTATTCTTGAAGTATATTCGTCGCTATCAAGATCTACCGATGCAAAAACCCAGGATGGTGCTACTAACTACTACAAAAACGTTATTAACGAGAATAGCAAGTATGTTTGGTGGGCAAATGATAGAGCCACAGCTCCTTCGAGCTCAGCATCAAGCATGTCGAGTGTTGATACCAAACCTCTGACACTATCATTTAATTTAGGTCAGGATGGAGATGATGAATCTTCAGTTGCTATTGGTGCTGTACTACAGGCGTATGACTTATTTGCTTCGTCGGAAGATGTTGATCTCTCCCTTGTAATGGCAGGCAAATCAAGAGGTGGTGCAAATGATACTCAGGTTGTTAACTACCTGGTTGATAACATTGCTGAATCGAGAAAAGATTGTGTTGTATTCGGTTCGCCATCAAAAGCAGATGTTGTAAACAACACAGCTGGAGATGAGGCTCAAGATGTTGTAGATTTCAGAAATAGCGCTCGTGCTTCTTCATACCTCGTGCTAGATTCTGGCTACAAGTATCAATACGACAAGTATAACGACGTGTTCCGTTGGATTCCTCTCAACGGTGATATTGCTGGTCTCTGTGTAAGAACAGATGCTACAAGAGATCCGTGGTTCTCGCCAGCTGGATTCAATCGTGGTCAAATCAAGAATGCTATCAAGCTTGCATTCAATCCTAACAAAGCGGAACGCGATCTTCTCTATAAGAACGACGTCAACCCAGTTGTAACATTCCCTGGACAAGGTACAGTCCTGTTTGGTGATAAAACAGCACTTGGTAAACCAAGTGCATTTGACAGAATCAACGTACGTAGATTGTTCATCACACTGGAGAAAGCAATTTCGGTTGCTGCAAGATCGTCGCTATTTGAATTCAACGACGAATTCACTAGAGCGCAGTTCGTATCTCTTGTAGAACCATTCCTACGTGATGTACAAGGTCGTAGAGGTATTTTTGATTATAGAGTTGTTTGCGACGAGACAAATAACCCAGGCAGCGTTGTGGATAGGAATGAATTTGTGGGTGATATATATGTTAAGCCAGCCAAGTCAATCAACTTCATCCAACTCAACTTTGTTGCAGTAAGAACAGGTGTTGCGTTTGAAGAAGTCGTTGGCAAGTTTTAATCAAGGAGAATTATAAATGGCTTTCAACATTAACGCGTTTAAATCGATAGTAAGCACTACCGATTTTGCAAGACCATCACTATTCCAGGTGTTCATTTCAACACCACCTGGTGTGCCAGCTCTGCTTCCTGTAAGCCCATTTTTGGTTCGTTCTGCTAGCTTACCAGCTTCAACGGTTGGCCAGATCGCTATTCCATATGGTGGTAGAACAATTAAGATTGCTGGAGAAAGAACCTACGGAGATTGGTCGACTACAGTTATGAACGATGAAGGATTTATCATTCGTAATGCAGTTGAGCAATGGATTGAAATCATTAACCAGCGAGTTTCTAACTTCAGAGCCTTTCCAAGTGAGTATAAAGTTGATATCACAGTATCTCAATACTCTAAGAAAGGACCTCCTCTAAAGGTTGTCAAGCTGGTTGGATGTTTCCCAACAGCTGTGAGTGAAATCGGGCTTGACTGGGGTCAATCTGATTCTATTGAAGAGTACAGCATCACTTGGTCGTACGACTACTGGGAATGATATGAGAGGGGCTCTGCCCCTCTTCTAACAAGAGGATAATATGGCCAGTTTGTTTGGATTTGAGTTTAGAAAAAGAACTCCTGAAGAGGAACCAGTATCATTCGCACCGCCATCTAACGATGATGGTGCGGTTGTTGTTGCAGCTGGCGGTGCCTACGGAACATTTGTAGATTTAGAAGGCACTGCTAGAACAGAAGCAGAGTTGGTAACAAGATATAGAGACATGTCTCTTGTTGCTGATGTTGAAAGAGCTGTTGATGAAATCGTCAACGAGTGCATAGTAACAGATTTTCAAGAAGATGTTGTACAAATTAATCTTGATAAACTCAACTATCCTGACAACATCAAGCAAGTAATTATTTCTGAATTTAATGGTATAAAGCAGTTGCTGGATTTTGAAAACCAGGCATACGAAATTTTCAAAAAGTGGTATGTTGATGGTAGACTATATTACCACGCTATCATAGATGATGCAAATCCAAGACTTGGTATTCGCGAACTAAGGAACATTGATCCAAGAAAGATCAGAAAAGTTCGTGAACAGAAAAAGAAAAGAGATCCAAAAACCAATACTATTCTAACCCAAAATCAGCGCGAATACTTTCTTTACAATGAAAAAGGTTACAATGCGCAGGGTATCGGAAGCGGTGCTGTTGCACATTCTGCAACTGGCACTAAAATTGCCAAAGATGCAATTGTCCATTGTGTATCAGGATTGATGGATAACAACGGTTCAATGGTATTGTCGTACCTACACAAAGCTATTAAACCATTAAACCAGTTGAGAGTTCTAGAGGATGCAACTGTAATCTACAGATTATCAAGAGCTCCAGAACGAAGAATTTTTTATATTGACGTTGGAAATCTACCGAAGATGAAAGCCGAGCAATATCTTCGAGATATGATGATCCGTCATAAAAATCGGCTAGTATATGACGCATCCACTGGTGAAGTGAGAGACGATCGCAAGTTCATGACGATGCTAGAAGACTATTGGCTTCCACGTCGTGAAGGTGGCAGAGGTACAGAGATTACAACTCTACCAGGTGGTGAAAACCTTGGTAAAATTGAGGATGTGGAGTACTTCCAACAAAAATTATATCAATCGCTCAATGTACCAGTAACAAGACTGCAGACTGAGCAAGTATATTCGATTGGTAGAGCAACAGAAATTACCAGAGACGAAGTTAAGTTCAGTAAATTTATTAAAAGACTTAGGGCAAGGTTCTCTAATCTGTTTATAAAATGTCTTGAAAAACAGTTAGTTCTCAAAGGTGTTGTCACTACTGATGATTGGAAACAGATGGCTCAGTACATCTCGTTTGATTTTAATAGTGACGATTACTATGAAGAGTTGAAAGAGACAGAGGTAATGTCATCAAGATTACAGACAGCTAATCAGCTAGCTCCATACATTGGTAAATACTACTCGCACGACTGGGTAAGAAAGCACGTCTTTAAGCAAAGCGAAGAAGAAATGCTTGAGATGGATAAGGAAATCAAAGCAGAACTATCTAATGATTTGCTTTACCCACCTCCACCACCACTTGAACAGAGTCAACAATAAATAGGAGATATAATGGAAGTCGAAACACAACAATATGATTTAAGTGATCTTGTGAGATTGGCTTATGAAGATCAGCCAGCAAAGATGCAAGATGTGTTCAACGAACTTATCATGGATAGAGTTCACGATTCTATCATGCAAAAGAAAATTGAAGTAGCTCAGAATTTTTTTGGCTCTGATGCTGAAGACGAAGCAGAGCAGGACGAACAACAAGAAGAGGACGTAGATGGCTAAAACTCTCAAGCAGATGATGGAGGTATATGCTCCTAAATCAAAAGATGAGAAGCGTTTCAAAGACAAGCATGTAGTTGCCAAATACAAGCTTGATGAACCTTCTAAGGATGATAAGTTATTCACTGGATCGAATGTTAAAGAAGTCGATCGTGAAGGCACCAAGCACGGCTATAGTACCGGTAACGACGAAAAGGTTTATGAAGAAACTAAGCCACTTCATCCAAAAGCCATTGTTGTTAGTCATAGCGGCAAAGGAAGATATAAGGTACACGCTGTAGGTAAGCATTTTGCAGATGGTATCCAAGTTGGGGAGCGTCTTTCTGACTCTGAGCTTGATGATGCAGCTGAGATGGGTGCAAAAATTATCAATAGAAATACTGAAATCAAGACCAAGAACTTTGTCAAAGAAGAATCTCTTGATGAGAAGAAGCTCACGGCTGCTGAAATGAAGAAGCGTGAAGAGATTGCAAAAGCAATCGAACGTAAGAATCCTAAGATGCCAATGTCAAAGAAGATGGCTATCGCAACTGCAACAGCTAAGCGTGTTGCAGAAGATGTAGAGGATATCACCGAAAGTGAAGACTCGCACAAGGCATTCCAAGATCAGCACAACAAAGCTGCATCAATCATCAAAGGAATTGCTAAAACACTATCTAAGCACTACGATGCTGTCACAAATAAAAATCACTGGACAAAGGGCGAAGCTCAGTGGCATCATGTCAATGCTATCAAAAATATAAACAGACAGCTTGAAGATCTTGATCAGTACGTTGCTCAAGAAGCAGACTACAACAAACCACCTAAACAAATCAAAGAAGGTCTTGAGCTTGATGATGAAACACTTGAGCTTTTAAATGTGGTTTACGATAGCCTTACTGATGAAAACAAGGCTGTGCTAGAAGACATCGTAGAAAATAATCCTGATCAGTTAGTAGAGTTTCTCGATCAGTTGGAGATTCAATAATGGCCAGAATCCTTTCAAATCAACTCGGTGGTAAGCTAGTCGTCCTTTGCACTGGTAATGACACAATCAACGTAGCTACATCAAATACAAATGCAGATGAAGTAGTGACTGGTTTAACTATTAATCAGGTTTGGTCAGGTCTTGATTCAGGGTTCTGGAAAATCAGCAGGGGTGCAAATACTGTACTGATTACAAACAGTTCCGACTACTATGACTTTTCAGGTGCTGGTCAAGCTCTGACTCTAGACTCTTCCGCTGACGTGGTAGTCAACTGCACAACAGCCAACTGCACACTAATCATTGACTTCACAAAGCAATCCACTTTTGATAGCGAGTACTAAGATGAAATTAATTAGCGAAGTTTATGAAAAAGTAAATTTCCTTATTGAAGAGAAAGAAGGAAAAAAAGACTTTTTCATCGAAGGTATCTTCTTGGTTGCCGAGCAAGGCAACAAAAACAATAGGGTGTATAGAAAACCTATTTTGGAAAGAGAAGTTGCTAGATACACAAAAGAATATATCAACGAGAATAGAGCCTTCGGTGAACTAGGTCATCCACAAGGACCTAACATCAACCTAGAAAGAACCGCTATTCTTATCAAGTCGTTGAAGGAAGATGGAAATACCTTTATCGGTAAAGCAAAGGTTATGGACACTCCTTACGGCAACATCGTTAAGAATCTCATGATGGAAGGTGCTACCCTTGGTGTATCGTCAAGAGGTATGGGGTCATTAAAGATGAATGATAGAGGCTTGAACGAAGTTCAGGATGATTTCTATCTTGCAACAGCTGCGGACGTTGTTGCTGATCCTTCTGCCCCTGGTGCTTTTGTAAGAGGCATCATGGAAGGCGTCGAATGGGTGTGGGATAACGGAGTACTTAAACCGCAGCAAGTTGAAGAAATGAAAAAAACAATTAAGAAGGCATCAAGTAGAAACCTGGAAGAGGCACAACTTAAGGTCTTCAAGCAGTTCATCAATTCACTGTAAATCTCGATTATATAAATAATAAAGATACTTTAAGGAGTAAACAAATGGCAACAAAACAACAACTAGATGAATTACAAGTGGGTGGTGGTGCTACTGGTGTCTCAATGGTTCCAGATGCAGGTACCAAGAAAACTACTCTACCTAATTCAAAGAGTCAAGGCGACATGTCCTCGCAAAAGCTTGCTGGTGATCAAGAAGAAACTGATCCTGCAAACAATACAAAGCCAACTGGCGACATGTCTGCACAGAACGCATCATCCATTTCTACCAAACCTAGCGCAGCGAGTGCAAGCATGAAAGAACATATCGACGCAATGTTTAATGGCGAAGACCTCTCAGAAGATTTTAGAGAAAAAGCCTCAACAATTTTCGAAGCTGCTGTTCAAGCTCGTATTGCAGAAGAAGTTGCTTCGCTTGAAGAGCAGTTTGAGCAGAGACTTGAAGAGTCTGTAACTGAGATTGCAGCTGAGCTAACAGCTAAGCTAGACGACTATCTTGATTACTGTGTAGAGCAGTGGATGGCAGAGAATGAAGTAGCTATCGAAGCTTCGCTCCGTTCAGAAATTACTGAGGAATTCATGGATGGTCTCAAGAACCTGTTTGCTGAAAACTACATTGAGATCCCAGAAGACAAGCTTGATGTACTGGAGCAGTTGACTGCAAAGGTTGAAGAGCTAGAAGAAAGACTGAATGGTCAGGTTTCCGAGAACATCGAGCTCTCAAAAGAAATCGAACAATTCCACAAGCAAGAAATCTTCAATGATGTTGTCGAAGGCCTTGCCCTGACACAGGTAGAGAAGCTACGTCAGCTATCAGAAGGTATTGATTTCGATGGCAATGAATCATACAAGAAGAAGCTTCTACTTGTCAAGGAAAACTATTTCCCATCACAACAATCACAGTCGCAGATCATCAAAGAAGAAGATGAAGCAATCGGTAACAACGATCTAGCTGAAGATACTCAGATTAAATTCCAAGATGAGTCAGTGAAACGTTATTTCTCGGCGATCTCGCGTACTACAAAAGTATAAATAAAAAGAATTATTATCAACCCCGTAAGGAGAAGTAAAAATGATGTTAGCTGAAGACTTACAAAAGAAATGGGATCCAATTCTGGCTCATCCAGACCTGGCTCCTATCAAGGATTCGCATCGTCGTGGTGTTACCGCTGTTGTTCTTGAGAACACAGAGAAAGCACTTCGCGAAGCCAATCAATATGTTCCACAAACACTTACAGAAGCCCCAGCAAACGTAACTGGCGCTGACATTGACACATTTGACCCAGTTCTTATCAGCCTGGTTCGTCGTGCAATGCCTAACCTGATTGCTTACGACATTTGCGGCGTTCAGCCAATGACTGGTCCTACCGGTCTGATCTTTGCAATGCGTTCGAAGTACAGCAACGCTACAAACAGCGCTGTTGAGACCTTCTACAACGAAGTTAATACTTCGTTCTCGACTTCGGTTACCGGTGCTAACACACTGGGTCAGAAGCACGTTGGTGGTGTTCCTGGTAACACAACTACTGGTACTGCTAACCTTGCAGAAACTGGTATCTACAACTTTGGTTCGGGTATGTCGACTGCAACAGCAGAAAGCAACAACGCTTTTGCTGAAATGGCATTCTCAATCGAGAAAGTTACTGTTACTGCTAAGAGCCGTGCTCTGAAAGCTGAATACTCGATGGAACTTGCACAAGATCTGAAAGCAATCCATGGTCTTGACGCTGAAACCGAGCTTTCGAACATTCTGTCGGCTGAAATCCTTGCTGAAATCAACCGTGAAGTTGTTCGTACAATCAACGTTACCGCTACACGTGGTGCAACTGAGAACACAACTACTGTTGGACGTTTTGACCTTGACACCGACTCGAACGGTCGTTGGTCTGTTGAAAAGTTCAAGGGTCTAATGTTCCAAGTCGAACGTGAAGCCAACCAGATTGCAAAAGCTACTCGTAGAGGTAAGGGTAACATGATCATCTGCTCGTCAGACGTTGCTTCGGCACTTCAGATGGCTGGTGTTCTTGACTACGCTCCTGCTCTAAACAGCAACAACCTCAACGTTGACGACACAGGTAACACTTTTGCTGGTGTTCTAAACGGTCGTATTCGTGTTTACATCGATCCATATGCAACTGGTAACTACATGACTGTTGGTTACAAGGGTGCATCTGCATTCGATGCTGGTCTCTTCTACTGCCCATACGTTCCTCTACAAATGGTTCGTGCAGTTGATCCTGACACATTCCAGCCTAAGATTGGCTTCAAGACACGTTACGGAATGGTTGCAAACCCATTCGCGGAAGGTGCAACAGTTGGCCTAGGTGCTCTAACCAAGGACAGCAACGTGTACTACCGTCGTATTCTTGTCGACAATCTGATGTAATATAAGATTAAAATAATAACTATATTACTATGCTTTAAGGGGATCTTCGGATCCCCTTTTTTGTTTGCATAAATAGTAAAAAAAGGAATCACTATGAGTGCAGTCACAAACACACCTTCAAACAGGAATTTTCTTTCCAATCTGAACTTCAAGATGGTGCTTCAACGAGCACCCACGGTATCGTTTTTCATTCAATCCTTCTCTCTTCCTGGATTGACTTTTGAAGGCGCGATGTACATGCCAACTCCGATACTCAGAGTTCCGTTACCTGGTGACCATTTGAGCTTTGCTCCCCTTACTGTATCATTTGCAGTTGATGAAGATATGGGTAACTACCTGGAGATATTCAATTGGATGTCTGGAATTGCTGGCCCAACTACACTCACATCGGGTGAACCAAATCAAAGATTTGGTCTCAACAACTCTATAGAATCTGATCCGTTGAAAACAATAAGATCGGATATTAAAATTCTTGTGCTAACCAGCTCTAAGAATCCCAATATGGAGATTACCTTCAGAGACGCATTCCCTTCTGCTCTGGGTGAACTATCCTTCAGCACAACCTCGCCTTCTATTAATTATCTCGAGTCTTCTGTAACTTTTGAGTATTTGAAGTACGAAATTGTTAAACTATAGTTGTCAATCTATCAAATCTATAGTATAATTCGTACGTGATTGGAGGATGTAATGAAAACTGATGAGATAATTTTAGAGTGGGAAAAGGATAGTGTGATTGATAATACAGAGCTGGGCAAAGAATCTTTAAAAATTCCTCAGCTCCATTCGAAGTATCTGAAGGAATTCTACCTAGCTAAGTCCATGTTGACAAAGCTAAACCATGATTACAAAGCCTTGTACCGACTTCGGTATCAATACTATCAGGGCCTTCTTTCAAAGGAGGATCTTGATGAACATGGCTGGGAACCTCAGCCACTTAAGATTATTAAATCCGACTTGCCTGTTTATTTGGAATCTGACTTGTTGCTTCAGACACAAGAACAAAAAATTAAGCTGACAGAAGATAAAATTGAATACTTGGAAAACATTCTACGAACTCTAAACAATCGAGGATATCTACTCAAGAACTGTATAGAGTGGGAGAAGTTTAAAATGGGATTATGATTCACATAGAAAAATACAACGATACGTATATCAAAGTCCATTGCAATGATAGTATAGCTCAGGAGCTGAGTGATTACTTTACGTTTGAAGTTCCAGGTGCCAAATTTATCCCAGCTGTAAGGAAAAAGAAGTGGGATGGTAAAATAAGACTGTTCAACTCTGGAACTCATCACATATATGCTGGACTGATTGAGTATGTGAAAGACTTCGCGGCTCAAAACAACTATCCTGTAGAGTTCCTTTCAGACTTCAGCGATAATCAGGAACTAACAGATGAAGCAGTAGAGATGTTTTTCAACTCTCTCAATCTATCAAAACGACCAAGAGACTATCAAATAGCTGCATTCAAGCATGCTGTAAAGAAAAACAGGTCGCTTCTACTGTCTCCTACTGCATCTGGCAAGTCTTTGATAATCTACCTTCTTGCAAGGTACTTCAATCGTAAGACTCTCCTCATCGTTCCAACCACTGGTTTAGTTCACCAGATGTATTCTGACTTTGAGGAATATGGTTTCGATTCAAAACAAAACTGCCATATGATATTCTCTGGACAAGAGAAGGATACGGATAAGCAGATATACATCTCGACGTGGCAATCTATATACAACCAACCACGAAAATGGTTCCAACAGTTTGAGGTTGTTATTGGGGATGAAGCACATCTTTTCAAGGCCAAGTCTCTAACAAGCATTATGCAAAACCTGCATAACTGTGCTTATCGATTTGGTTTTACAGGTACTCTTGATGGCTCTCAGACACACCGCCTAGTATTAGAAGGGTTGTTTGGCACTGTAAAAAAAGTCACGACAACAGCAGAACTCATTGAACAGAAACATCTGTCTAATTTTAAAATTAAAGCCATCGTTCTTAAATACGATGACTACCACAAAAATCTAATGAAGACAGCTCCGTATAAGGATGAGATAGCTTTCCTCGTACACCACAAACCAAGAAATGACTTCATCTGTAAATTAGCAACACAGCTAAAAGGAAACACGTTGATACTTTATCAATATGTTGATGCTCATGGGAAAGCTTTATATGACACAATTAAAAACGATCTGCAATATGATGGACAACTTTTTTTCGTCTCTGGTAAGATCAGTGGTGAGGATCGAGATTCTATTAGAAGAACTTTGGAAGTGGAAACTAGTTCGATTACTGTCGCTTCTTATGGTACTTTTTCTACTGGCGTCAATGTTACAAACCTGCACAATGTCATTTTCGCTTCACCTTCAAAATCAAGGATCAGAAACCTTCAGTCCATTGGACGTGCCCTTAGAAAAGGAACAAACAAAACCCAAGCGTATCTATACGATATAGCAGATGATTTACGTTGGAAAGATCGTAGTAACTACACGCTGAAACACTTCGTGGAACGCATCAGGATATATAGTGAAGAGAAGTTCGAATACAAGACCCATACCTTCGACCTGAAAGGATAACACGATGGCCAAGATAGTCAAACTTCAAAATAATACTGAGATCATTGGCAACTTGTATAGTATTGATGATACAACAGTAACAATTCAAGATCCCTTCACTATCAATTATATCTTCTCACCTAAGAGCGATCGCCCAATAATAGGACTTTTGAGATACATGCCTTTTGCAGGATCTTACGAGATCACCTTCAACAAGGCTGATATATTACACATGGTAGATGCAAGATCATCGATGACTAACTATTACGAAGTTATTCTCAGTAACCATCTCGAAAGCATAGACAGTACCATTGACCATGAGCTTGATCACATCGTGGAGATGGAAATGGTAGAACAACAAAGTGATGATGCAACAGATCTAATGTCTGCAATCCTTGAACGAATGAATCCCAACAACAATTTACATTAATATGGCAGAACATTACATTGATAACAAGACGTTTTATGAAGCAATAAAACAGTATAGAGAAAGCATTGATGCAGCAAAGGAAGCTGGTAAACCTAAACCACAGATTCCCAACTATTTGGGTGAATGTATCTTACTGATTGCCAATCGTCTAGCTACCAAACCTAATTTCATCAACTATTCATATAGAGATGAGATGATTGCGGATGGTATCGAGAACTGTGTCATGTACATTGACAACTTTGATCCCACGAAGTCAACTAATCCATTTGCTTACTTCACCCAGATAATCTACTTTGCATTCCTACGTAGAATTCAAAAGGAGAAAAAGCATTTGTATATAAAACATCAAGTGCTAAAGAACTCCCTTGTTACAGATGAGATGTTTTTTATGCAGGAAGGTGATGATATGGATGGTGTGAGCATGGAAGGCTTCGTTGATAATGAGAAGATGAATGAGTTTATCAAATCATTTGAGGATAACTTAGAAAAGAAGCGAAAACCGAATCAGAAGATGGGTCTAGAAAAATTCTTTGAGGAGTGACATATGGGATGGGCAAGTGGTAGTGATATTGCTTATAGGTTGATAAATTGTATTCAAGAAAATGTTCCTGATGATAGCATCAGACAAGCAATATATGAAGAGCTGATTGATGCCTTTGAGGATGCTGATTGTGACACATTATGTGAGTGTGTGGGAGTTGATCCAATTTTTGATCAATTTTTCATTGAAGAGAGTGATTGATCTTTCTACATGAAAAATTTTCTTTATCACATCATTCAGCTTCCTTTCGAAGTAGTACATCCTACTCTTCCGAAACCCAACAAGGTTGATATTTGCAGCATACACACTTATGATATCGTTGATCAGCGACTTCTGAATCTTATTGCTGGTTGTGGATGTTATCCTTTTCATACAGAGGTATTTGGTTTCTTACCAGGCACGACAGCTCCTATCCACATTGATAGCAGAGTGCCTAGCAATATGGCCAAACTCAACTTTGTTGTTGGAACTGGGGTAGTGTCATGGCATGCCCCACTTCCCGCAGCAGCAAACAAGTCCCCTGAACTAACCGATATTGGAACACCTTATCTAATGTATTCTCCTGATGAAGTGTTTCCTTTGTACAGCACGCAAACAACAGGTCCATCGATAATTAATGCTGGTGTTCCACACAGCTTTGTAAATAACAGTAGTGAAGACTGCTGGGTTGTGAGCATCGTTTTATTTGATCCAGCAACAGATGACCACGTTCAGTTTGACGAAGCTACCACCAAATTTGATCAATATATAATTAAGTAAAATGAGAATTGCTCTAATAACAGATACTCACTTTGGATGTAGAGGAGATAATGGAACATTCGACAACCACCTTAAAAGGTTTTATGAGGAGACGTTTTTTCCAACGATTGAACGAGAATCCATACACAGGGTGGTTCACCTTGGCGACATGTTTGATCGTCGTAAGTACATTAATTATCTTACTCTCAACAATTGTCGCAAGTATTTTTTCGATAATTTGGATCGTCTCGGGATTACTATGGATGTTATCGTGGGTAACCACGATGTGTTCTACAAGAACACAAACCAAATAAACTCTCCTGAACTACTACTTAAAGACTATACCAATATCACCATTTGGAAAGATCCGAGTGAGGTTACTATTGGTGGTTTGAAGATGCTGTTCCTGCCATGGATAACAGCCGATAACTTCAACAAGTCGATGGAGCTGATTGAAAAAACTACTGCACAGGTGTGCATGGGACATCTTGAGTTGGCTGGGTTCCAAATGTATAAAGGACAAAAAAATGATGGTGGATTCGATTCTAAACCTTTTACCAGATTTGATCTTGTTTGTTCTGGGCATTTTCATCATCGTTCTGGTAAGGGTAACATTAGATATCTGGGAAATCCTTATGAACTCACATGGGCAGATTACCAAGACCCAAGAGGTTTTCATATATTCGACACAGAAACAAGAGAACTTGAATTCATAAGAAACCCTGTCAACATATTCCATAAAATATTCTTCAATAAGAAGTTTGAACTAGGATCTTATGACCATCTGAAAGATTGCTACGTGAAGATCATAATACAAGACAATGAAAACAGTGTGATGTTTGACATGCTAATAGACAAGCTTGAGAAAGCTGGAGTAGCTGATCTACAAGTTGTCGAAGACCACAAACATCTTGACGTTCAGGATGAGCAAGAAATCATCGAGGATGCAGAAGACACGTTATCCCTACTTACAAAATTCTGTGAGCAAGTTGATACTGATGTCGATAAGAGCAGGTTGAATGCCTTGATGAGAAACCTGTATAATGAAGCCCTTGATATAGAAACTTCTACATAACCTTCTTTGGGATGATGTTGTTGTAAGTGTTACCACCCAGAAAGCTGCCAGACTTTCACTAACCATCAACATCATCCCACCCTATTCTATATGTTAATATTTGAAAAACTCAGATGGAAGAATCTCCTATCAACAGGAGATGCCTGGACAGAGATCCAGTTACAGCGTTCCAAATCAACTCTAATTGTTGGTGAGAATGGTGCTGGAAAGAGCACCATTCTTGATGCTTTGTGCTTTGCTTTGTTTGGCCGACCATTCCGAAAAATTAACAAACCACAACTACTCAACTCTATCAATAAGAAAGGGTTGCTGGTTGAAGTTGAGTTCCTCATCGGAAAGAACAAGTATCTTGTTCGACGTGGGATGAAGCCAAACATTTTTGAGATACATTGTAATGGTGAGATGAGTAACCAGTCTGCTGATGCAAAAGAGTATCAGGAGTTTCTCGAAAAGAATATTCTCAAACTCAACTTCAAATCATTTTCTCAGATTGTTATTCTAGGCAGTGCTTCTTTCGTACCTTTCATGCAGCTCACAGCTGCTAATAGAAGAGAGATCATCGAAGATCTTTTAGATATTCAAGTGTTCTCAACTATGAACACTCTTCTCAAAGAAAAGGTTTCACAAAACAAGTCCGATCTTCAAGAAATCACCTATGAGATGAAGCTATTAGGTGAAAAGATCGAAATGAACAAGAAACTTGTTCAGTCACTCAAAGAAAACAATAAGGAAGAGGAGCAGAAAAAGATCCAGAAGGGAATGGAGATTGCAGGCAACCTTCAGCTTGCTCTTGCTGAGGTCAAGGTCATAGATGAAGATATAGAAACTCTTAAAAGTACAATTGCTGATCGTGACCAGGTTGAAGAAGAACTTTCTAAACTACAATCTCAAAAGCGTGACTTGCAACAACAGATCAATAGAATCAAGGAAGAGGTTGAGTTCTTTAATACCAACGATAATTGCCCAACATGCAAACAGATCATTGATGCTACGTTCAAAAACACTACCGTAGGAGATAAAGAAGAACAAATTAAAGATCTGGAATCGCGTATTAATACGTCCAAAGAAAAAATTGATCACCACACACTGCGCACAAAAGAAATCGTCGGTGTGTTAGAATCTATCAGTGAAAAAAATACTGCAAGGTTAGATATTCAAACCAAAATAAAGATATATGAATCGACTCTCTCACAACTAAGAACTGAAATCAAAGACCTCCGCAGTAAAAATAAACAAATGGAAGTTGATAATACCGAGCTGGATGATCTCAAAGAAAGTTTGAAAGCAAGTATTAAAGCAAAAGAAGAGCTGCTTACTGATAAGTCAGTACTTGATGTTGCTTCTATTCTACTCAAAGATTCAGGTGTCAAAACTCGAATCATTAAGCAATACATTCCAGTAATAAATAAACTTGTTAACAAATACTTGGCCGCAATGGACTTTTTTGTTAACTTTGAGTTGAATGAAAACTTTGAGGAAACAATTAAATCACGACACCGTGATGAGTTTAGCTATGAGTCCTTCTCCGAAGGGGAGAAGATGAGAATTGATCTTGCTCTTCTTTTCACTTGGAGAGCAATCAGCAAGATGCGTAATTCCGCTTCAACTAATCTTCTTATTATGGATGAGGTGTTTGACAGTTCACTTGATAACAATGGTACAGAAGAGTTCTTGAAGATAATTGGCACTCTTACTTCTGACACAAACCTCTTTGTTATATCGCACAAGGGGGATCAATTGTATGACAAGTTCCATTCAGTAATTAAATTCCAAAAAGTTAAAAACTTCAGTAAAATGGTGAAATGATGATATATGATTTAGTACCACCCGATCATCCTCTTTTGAGGACAAAGTTGGAGCGATTTGATTTTGCTAACCCACCAATCAACCCACATGAGCTTGCAAATAATCTGATTGAAACAATGGTTCACTACCAGGGCATTGGTCTCTCTGCAAATCAGTGTGGTCTTCCATATAGAGTGTTTGTACTTTGGTCAAACCCAACAAAGGTAATGTTTAACCCAACAATTGCCGATTTCTCGTCTGAACATATTATGTTGGAAGAGGGATGCTTGACTTATCCAAATCTTTTCATTAAAATAAAGCGTCCTAAACTTGTTCGTGTTCGATACATGGATTCGTTTGGTGAAGCACATACTGATAAATTTACTGGAATGTCCGCTCGATGTGTTCTACACGAGATGGACCATTTGAACGGAATTAATTTCACACTCAAGGCAAACAAGTTCCACTTTGATCAGGCCATGAGACAAAAGAACAAAAGAGTCAAACAATATAAGGTACCTACACAATGAGCAAAATCAAAGTAGCTGAGTTGTTTTATAGTCTCCAGGGCGAAGGTAAGTATGTTGGTGTACCTAGCGTATTTCTTCGTACCTTTGGATGTAACTTCACATGTAGTGGATTTGGTATGCCCAAAGGGCAGCAATCATTAGAGCGTATTGAAATCGCAAAACACGCTGATCAGTATAAGAGCTACAATGACCTGCCTCTAGTTCATACTGGTTGTGACTCCTATGCTAGCTGGGACCCGAAGTTCAAACACCTCTCACCTCTGATAGAAGTCGATGCAATTGTAGATCAGATTATGAACATGCTTCCAGAAGGGAAGTGGAATAATGAGCATTTGATCATTACTGGTGGCGAGCCTCTTCTTGGTTGGCAGAGATCGTACGAAGATCTACTCAATCATCCTAAGATGAAAGGGTTGAAGTCTCTTACATTCGAAACAAACGGCACGCAAAGGCTGACAGACGATTTCAAAAAGTTCTTGTATGGCTATTCAAAATTATATAAAGGGTCTACTGAAATTGTTTTTTCAGTTAGTGCTAAGCTCAGTCCATCGGGAGAAAAGTGGGAAGATGCAATTTTGCCTGATGTAGTAAAAGAGTATGACTGGTACGGTGAAGTATACTTCAAGTTTGTGGTAGATAAAGAAACTGATCTTGAAGAAATTGATAACGCAGTAAAAGCATACCGCGACGTTGGGATTCAGGGTGATGTTTATCTGATGCCTGTAGGTGGCACTGATCAGCTGTACTTCAACAACTACCGTGCTGTTGCTGAGATGTCTATGAAACGTGGTTGGAGATACAGTCCAAGACTGCAAGTGGATATCTGGAGAAATGCCTGGGGTACTTAATGGACATAAGATATGAAAATTTCCAAGAAGCAATTGACAACCTGGTTTCACAAATCAGAGACGATGAGATTGAGTTTGACTGCGTTGTTGGAGTCAGTCGTGGGGGCCTTGTGCCTGCTGTTGTTCTCTCTCATCGCCTTCAGGTTCCTTTTAGACCTATTGAGTGGTCACTGAGAGACTCCCATAAGAAATACATCCCACCGGATGTTGTTGTTGATGCGTGGGATGGTAGTAGAATCTTGATTGTCGATGATATTATTGACAGTGGAGAAACTTTTATTACTATTCGTAATCGTTTTGGTGATTCATTTAAAAACGTCAAAATTGGATGCTTGGTGTATAACAAAGCACAGAATCTAGTTGTACCAGATTACTACTACCATGTCATTAACAGAGGTGAGTACAAGGAGTGGGTTAATTTCTGGTGGGAGTCTAAATAACTCTTTAAGCGGTCTTTCTGGTTCTTCATCCCGCTCTACAAATTCTGCAGGCCTATATCTAATATAGGAGAATAAAATGTTTCCAGCAAGAACATACAAATATGTTTCTACAAAAGAATACCATGATGCATTCCCGTGTGCGTACAGGCAATGGCGTGCTGATAGCCATTGCAATCTAATCCATGGTTATAGTTTCTCGATGAAGTTCTATTTCGGTACCGACGATCTCGATGTTCGTAACTGGGCTGCAGATTATGGTGGTCTTAAAGAATTGAAAGGTATTCTGGAAGACCAATTTGATCATACTCTTCTTGTTGCTGAAGATGATCCCGAACTAGAGACCTATAAAATTCTTCAAGAAAAGAAGTTAGCAAAACTGACTATTCTTCCAAAGCTTGGTTGCGAAGGACTAGCTGACCAGCTTTACAAGTTCGTCAATGGTGTCTATATTCCTGACTACTGGGGACTAGGTGAGCACAATCGTCTATGGTGCTACCGTGTTGAAGTTCGTGAAACGCAAAGCAACATGGCTTTCCGCGAAGGCCATCGTGAATGGAACGAGGATCTGTTTGCATGATTGAAAATCTGCCTTTTGATCCAGCAACAAGACATACCAGAAAACAATTTCCTTGGGTTCCAGATGGGATATATGACCATTCGGGCTACCAGGTTAGATATCTGATTAAACAAGGGTACGTCATGCTTGTCATCTCAAAAATGTGGATTGAAGCTGGTGGTCCAAAAGATGTTGATTTTTACATGAAAGTTCCCTGGGGAAGCTACAACGATATTCCTCCAAAACCAGCAAAATAATACTATTTTAGTAACTGTTGACCATTTGTAGATTTGGTGATAATGTGTAATCACACCGACATCTTGAGGTGTTGGTATTTTGATAATGGAGATTGATATGGTGAAGAAATCTAAAGTAGATCCAGATACTGGTTACACTCCTGAGCAACAGAAAGCCAAGATGGCCGAATGGACAGGTGAGAAGCAGCCTAAAAAGAAGCTGCATCGCAACCCAATGTCTGAAGCAAAGAGCGAAGTTGATCTCAAAGCTCAGGCTGTTGCCCTGTACGAGCAAGGTAAAGGTCCGAAAGATGTTGCAAAAGAGCTGAGTATCAGCTACGCTAGTGCGTATTATTACAAGCGGTTTGTTGGTGCTGAGGTTGCAAAAGCACGTCTTCAAGAATCGATGAAACGCGTGTGAGGTGATACCATGACAGGGACGGCTGCCAGACTGTCAGGGTGACTTAGAGCAGGGTGGGGTGCGATCACCTAAACCGCACACCGTGGGCCGGAAGCTTAACTGGTATAAGCGTCCGACTCATAATCGGGTGACAGTGAGTTCGAGTCTCACCCGGCCCACCATAGGAGAATATCATGAATAAAAGATGGATTTTACCTGTCAAACAAAACGACAGTGGTGAATTATACATTGAACTCAATGATGAAATTCTTGAAGGATCAGGGTTTCAGATAGGCGATACTCTAGATTGGAAAGATAACCACGACGGCTCTTTCAGTCTTACAAGAGTTGATAAAGACATTTACATGGTAGAAGCTATCAGTATCTTTCATTTGAAATTTGCTGTGCGTGCAAAAAGTGCTGAGCATGCTATGGATGAAGTTGTGTGTGATGATGGTACTCTAAAAGAATTTAGCCAGAAACATGTAGATGTCAATATCATCAACACTCGCAAAGTTACTATGGATCAGTATCTAGAAGAGTTTGATAAAGATAACGAGTACCTTTCAAGCTGGTCTCCTGAACAGAAACTTGCTCAGATAAACGATATCAATTATGAAAGTAATTGAACGCTGGTACGAAAAACTGCTAGGATATGACTGGCACCAAAGGCTGAGACAGCAATTCACTTTTCTTGAGTGGTTGTTGATCTTGGCCTTTTCTGTTTTTATAATTCTCTGGTTATATGATTGGTTGATTGAAGGTATATTGTGAAAGTTTACATAGGCCCCTATAGAAATTGGATTGGACCATATCAGATTGCTGATATGATTTTCTTTTGGTTGAAGAAATATCCAGAGGATCACCTCGAGCAGAGATGGGACTACAAGCTACGAGATAAGGTTGGTTTGTGGCTTGCAGGAGAAGATCATGACACGTGGTTAGCGAAGTTCTGTTTGTGGGTCGAAAGTAAAAGAAAGCGCAAGATCAAAGTGCGCATTGATAATTATGATGTGTGGGGAATGGATCACACCCTGGCACTGATTATTCTTCCAATGCTTAAAAAGTTAAAAGAAGTGAAGCATGGTGCTCCATTGGTGGATGATGGTGATGTTCCTCTCGAGCTTAAGAGTACTTCTGCCCCACCGAAGGAAAATAAGTATGACACTGATGGAAATCATTTCAAGCGATGGGACTGGGTTCTTGATGAAATGATATTTGCTTTTGAATGCAAGCTCGATGATAATTGGGACGATCAATTTTGGTCTGGTGAATTTGGTAAGAGTGAATTTGTCGAAACAGGAGAAGAGCATTTTAACCCGTTGACCAATAAGGTTGAAAAGACGTATACTATGAAAAGTACTGGTAACCTCACATGCGATTGGGAAGCCAGGAAAGTTGTGAGTGATCGAATCAGCAATGGTTTCAGGCTATTCGGTAAATATTATGAAGCTCTTTGGGATTAATCTACATCATGAAAAAACTTTTTATTATGGCAACTATTGCAGCACTTACTGGCTGCGCAAGTGAGAAGATGGTAAAGATTCCTGAAACCAAAGGAACAGTACCAGAGTGGTTTGCATCCGAGCCTGCAAAAGTCAACGACGACATTATTGTTACTGCAACAGATACGTCTCGAGATATGCAGTTCGCCATCGACAAAGCAATGCTGCAAGGACGTGTTGAGCTTGCGAACCGCATTGGTGTTAAGGTGGAGTCTCTTGTTCGTGAGAGTGTTAATGAAGACTCTGGTGGTAAGATGAAGGATATCAATCGGGAAGTGGACCGAGTATCGAAGCAGGTAACAAACCAAATGCTTTCCATGTACACTCGCGAGAAGCTTGTTGTTATGAAGGAAGAAGGTGGTTATCGAGCATTTGTGATGCTTAAGATCTCTTCCGATCAAAGCCGTAAGCTGTACGAAAATGCTCGTGGAAAAAGTGGAGCTAATCGCGAGCTCCAATTTAAAGAATTGGATGCTGCGGTGGCACGCTAATGAAACTACTTGACAATGCTTTGGGAAGAAATCAGTTCCAGTATCTGAGCAACGGGATTCTTTCCCAAGGCATGTCCTGGCACTATTCAAGGAATACTGCCTTGGAAGGATCCACAGAATCATATTTGGATTACAGCTTCACCAACGTAGTCTTTGACTGCAATAACACCTACCAGCAAACAGAAAGCCCCCTATTCACAGGGTGCTACTTAGCTTTACTTGTCTGCTTAGACAGGCTAGGGTTTGAGTTGGATGAATTGTATAGGATTAGGATTGGTTTAATTACTAACAAGAATACACCTTACACACATAGTATGCATCTTGATGATGCCGAAAGAGTGGGTTATGATGTAGGTATTTTGTATATTACTACCAATCATGAGTGCCCAACTATTGTTAGCAGCAGTTCTGGTTTAATAAATATCGAGCATCGTGAAAATAGATTTGTTCACTTTGGTGGGGATTTGCCTCACTGCAGTTCTTCACCAACATTAGAGCCAGCTCGTATTAATATTAACTACAACTACAAACTCAAATGAAAGTATCAAAACGCAATCCTGTCGCAAAGGATCTCCGAACTCCAAAGTATCGGATGCGTACCGTCGTTTCAAAAAAGATATATAATCGCAAAGAAAAATATTTTCAAAAAAGTTTAGAAAATTCTTGACTTTTAGATATATAGTAGTACAATACAATTTTTGCAAGGATCTAAGTTTCATGTTACACATATGCTCGACAACCCAGATTTCCAATAATGGCTTTGAGAAGCCAGGATATCGTGCCGACTCATGGAGCGCACTGATGTAGGGTCATAGTGTACGTTAAGACACTTAAAGACCCGAGCACAACGACTCGGGTTTTTTTTTAGCAGTACTGTTCTTTATACAATTGGGAATGTAGTTTGGAAGCGTGGCAGAGCTGGTTTAATGCACCGGTCTTGAAAACCGACGATCCAGGAATGGGTCCGTGAGTTCGAATCTCACCGCTTCCACCATATAAAAGTACACTAACCACTACAGTAGGGATCCTGGTGGGGCTGCTACACCCTAGTGTACTCCTATATGGTAAGAGGAGAACTGCATGTTTAACTATTGGGAATATATCGCAGCTTTTATTGCAATGTTCCTGACAGATTTTTTCTATGCATTCTACATAGATGCTGTCAGAGAAAAGAAAGCTTTGGCAGCATCTAATTGGGCAGTCGTGGTCTACTTGATTGCCAGTTTTTTGGTTATCAGCTATACTACAAACCACTGGCTACTAATACCAATTTTGGCAGGAGCCTGGTCTGGTACGTATGCAGCTGTTGTGTGGAGAGGGAAAAAGTAAACTAACCACTAAGGGGGAGCAAATGTCAGCAGAAAAAACCATAAACAAAGCTTTTGGCTCTATACCTAAAGAAGTTACTTTTCACATTAGTTGTGATGAGTGGATACCAACCATTCGTGGGATCAGATACTACTGGATTTTGTTTGTACGAAAACTAAGAAATATTAAATGACGGTGAGTTGGATGAGCTGGCTTAAATCACTTTCCTGCTAAGAAAGAGTTCGGTGAAGAACCGGACCGTGGGTTCGAATCCCACACTCACCACCAAAGGAAAATAGAATGGCAAATATATTTCTAACAAGTGATACTCACTTTGGTCATCTTGGTGTTTGCCATTTTCTTCGTGACGATGGCACCAAGTTAAGACCGTGGGACTCACCAGAAGAGATGGATGAGGCTCTCATCGAAAATTGGAATAAAGTGGTTAACACTAAGGACAAAGTTTATCACCTTGGCGATGTTGTAATCAATCGTAAAGCGTTAAAGACTCTTGCACGGCTGAATGGTGAAAAGGTTCTGATCAAAGGCAATCATGACATCTTTAGACTGGAAGAGTATACTCCTTACTTTAAGGATGTAAGGGGATATCACGTAATGAGCGGAATGATCATGAGTCACATTCCGTTACACCCTTCAGCCCTGTATAGATTTGGTACCAACATACACGGCCACACACATAGTAACAGAGTTCTTGAGTCATCTGGGATGGTAGATGTTCGTTATCAGTGTGTGTGTGTTGAACAAACAAACTTTACACCGATCAGCTTCGAGGATCTAAAAAAGAAGATTGAATCTGAAGGTGGTATAACCAACTTTAAAGACAAAGTACGGGTGGCCGAGTGATTAGGCGGCAGTCTGCAAAACTGTCCCAGGCAGGTTTGATTCCTGTCCCGTACTCCAGGAGACAATATGAGTGATGGCGGAAAAGGAAGCTCTCCAAGACCTTTCAGTGTTGATCAGAAAACATTTGAAAATAATTGGGATGCTATTTTTGGAAAAAAGAAAGAAGTAGAAGATACAACTCGGTGTGGTGTAACGGCAACACAGCAGCCTCCAAATCTGCACGATGGGAGTTCGAATCTCTCCGCCGAGGCCAAGTAATAAACGGTAGGTAGCACTGGTGTGCGGCTAGGTCTTATAAGCCTGGGAGAGTGGTCAGATGGGCTGCAACGGAAGAGTTCGAATCTCTTACCTACTACCATGTTTACTTTTGTCTATATAATCTATATAATCACCTTGCCACAGGAGAATATTTAATGCAAAGGTTCTGTAGATTCCTTCTAGATGAAGAAGGACGTGTTAATGACACACGTAAGACACAAGTATCAACAACAGGTGGAACTTACGAAAAGACAGGAAAGTTTCTTCAGCCACTGTTAAAGCCTAAATCCAGAATCATTAGTATTGGAGCTGGATTAGAACATACAAAGGCTGCATTGCATAAAGGTCTTGGTGGTGACGAAAGTAGTCACACAATCCATGACATGGAACCAAATCCTGAAGGAAGGAAGACTCCGCCAGAGTACACAAAAGCAGATGAGATTCCAAAGAATCATTATCATGCTGCAGTGTCTCACAATGTATTGAATGTTGTTGAACCACATGTACGAGAGCATGTCATGCATTCTATCTTCAACTCAATGAAAGAAGGTGGTCATGCAGTGATTGGAACTCGTAAATGGAAAGGTGATATCGACAAGACCAAGAATGCTGAACCTGGTGAAGAACCAAAGTCAGTATGGGTAAAAAAGAAGGGTGGAGTGTCGTATCAAAAAGGTTTTGATGGTAATGAGTTGAAAGATTACGTCCACGATTATGCAGAACGTCATGGACATGAAGTAAAGGTGTCAAATCTAAAAGGCATTGCAGCAACTGGTGTTCACGTTCATTTATTAAAAAAAGCAAAGCCTCAATAAACAAATGCGGGTATAGCACAGTGGTAGTGCGAATCCTTGCCAAGGATTAGGTCGTCGGTTCGAATCCGACTACCCGCTCCAACTTACCAAGGGGGGGCGATGAATGGGGCGATCATTGTAGTTCTTATGTTGATATTGTTTTTATTTTTTATTGATAACAATACCAAAGATTAATTTTTTAAAAGGAGTCCTGTCATGGATAGTGACAGGAGTGGTAAGATGTTGGGGGTATAACTTAATGGTAAAGTAGCTGGCTTTTAACCAGCAAACCAGAGTTCGATTCTCTGTGCCCCTACCATATAAAAGAACATTCTCTACTGGGTATGAATAATATTCTCTGGTGGGTACGAGTGTTCTTCTATATGGTATCTGTTAGGGATAAATCGATTGGAACAGATACTGGTCTTTGAAATCAGGTAAGTGAGTTCGATTCTCACATCCCTTACCAAATAATCGGTCTTTAGTAAAATGGATATTACGCAACGCTACGGACGTTGAGGTGTGGGTTCGATTCCTGCAAGACCGGCCATCAGAGGTGTCTTTAGTGTAGTGGCCTGCATTCGAGTCTGTGAAACTCGAGGTACGAGATCGATACTCGTAAGACACCCCAATGCTGCTTTAGCTGATGTGGTCATAGCGTGTGCCTGAAGAGCACGGGAACCAGGTTCGATCCCTGGAGGCAGCACCAAAGGTTTTAGGATAGTTACAGCAAACAATGATAGCGATTGGTTCGCAATTTGACTGAAAATCAAACTTAGCTGGTTCGAATCCAGTATCAAACTATCCTGTTGTTTTATGGGTCGTAATCCACACGGGAGTCTGTAAAACTCTTGCCTTAATATGTGTGGTGGCTGGCAATTAGGTTCGATTCCTTTACGACCCACCAGTTTTAAATGCCTTCGTAGCTCAGTGGTAGAGCATTCGCTTGATAAGCGAAGGGTCAGTGGATCGTTCCCACTCGAAGGTACCAACGGTAGAGTAGCATAGCGGCTAATGCACCACCTTCATACGGTGATTATCGTCGGTTCGAGTCCGACCTCTACTACCAGACATGGGCTGCTAGTGATAATGGGAGCACGGGGCCTTTGCACGGCTCAGGTAAGAGTTCGATTCTCTTGCGGTCCACCATGTTGACTTAGATGTGATCTTGTAGTAATGTATTAAAACAGTAACAAATATGTTCCGTT